>OHEP01000944.1_pt1 | contig 17070 bp, 19 predicted proteins | sample 1567271 | NCBI WGS metagenome assembly OHEP01 (sample SAMEA3879577, study PRJEB24766) | human gut metagenome | biome: human-associated habitat; feature: feces | place: USA | collected 1985/1987
GACCATCTTCGGATGGTCGCCACTCAACTTTTGTATTTCGTTCTTATCTATATTATACTTTCTTCATATTTATTTTTTCTTTCTGCTAAAAAATTATTATAAATATATCTAGTACTTCCAAAAGTTTTTTCATTCAATACATTTTGTAAATCTGTAAGATGAATTCTTAATTTATATGCTTTGTAAATTTTCATTAAACAACTCTCCCTAGATAATTTAATTACAGCATTTGTTTGGACATATATCAAAACTTTTATTTACAAAAAAAGTATAACTTTCCTAGTATATAAAGAAAAAAAAGTTCGATTATTCCTCGAACTTTTTTGTTATTTACTTAGTTTATATACAAATAATGTATTATCAGCATTGTTTGATGCAAATCCTTTATAAGATTTTGATAAGTTAACAATGCTTTCAAATTTATTACTATAAGTAACTATTCTATTTGAGTAATTTACTATAGTTTTAATGCCTTGTTCATTTAAAGCTTTTGTACCTAAAGATATTTTTGTTGCTCCAGTATTTAAGCTACTTACACCTTTATTTATTTGGGTTGATACTTGTGCTAATTTATTCAAACCAACGCTTAATTCATTTAAACTTGTATTTAATAATGTAACTTTTCCTTGCATTTCTTTAACTTCTTCTAATTTTATTGTTAAAGTATCGAGTAAGGTATTTAAATCTTCTAGATTTGTAATCATTTCTTTTACGGCTTCATTATTTGATTCAAGTAATAATTTTAATTCATGAGTTGATTTAACTGTTTTTAATTCTTGTTCTTCTGCTGCAGTTAGATTTGGATTAAGTTTTTTGATTCTTGTAATCATTTCTGTTTCAGTTTCTGTTGGTTTCATTTTGTATAATTCATAGGCTGCTTCAACTTGTGGATTAGTTAATTTAGTAATTGTTGCTTCATTTGTTGCTTTTAAAACTTTTAAGTTAGCAAGAGATCCATCAATATCTTTATCTTCCATCATAGTTTTAGCATCAGTTAAGGTTGTAAGCATTTCATCAACACCATCTACCAATTTAACTGTGCCATTTGCTATTTTTTCTAAAGATGCAGATGCAGTTGCTAATTTTTCATTAAAAATACTTGAATTTGTAAATAATGTACTTGTTCCATTTGCTAAATCTTTTGTTCCAGCTTCTAATTCATCCATTTTTTCACCTAGAGTAGAAATTGATGATGTAACTGAATCCAATTTATCAAATATTCCTAAATCTAATTCTGATAAAATTTTTGGAGAAGCCACCATATAAATATCATTTATTTCAAAATCTGTTGTATTATATGTAATTGTAACTTTGTTAAGGCTTTTAAATTCATTAATATCAGTGTATTCATAAAGACCTGGAGCACTTATTGCTAGTAAAACATTACGAGTTCCTGTGTCTGTTACTTTACCATTTGTAACTTCAATATTAGTGTTTGTATCACTATCCATCATAGCACCTAGAGCTACAACATATGGTGTAAATGTATTATTGGTACGAAGTAAAGAGTTGTTAAGTATAGATATTTCTATTTTAACGTTACCACTTTTACCAATCATATCGGTTGCTTTTGTAACTTTTCCATTTAAATAATACTTTGTAACAATATTTAAAGGTTGTTCTTTTTTAGTTGTTCCGGTGTAAAATATATCTTTTCCTTTTGCATACCATGTAACAATATTGTTATCTAATGTAAAATCTTCACTTCCGTTGACATTTAAAATGTTTGTTAAGATGGAATTATCTTTAATTTCTCCATCTTTGTCATTTTCTAGATGATTACTAACAGTAGTCTTTTTTACAGTTCCTGTATAATCCATGTTAGTGTAAATACTTTCTGTTTTTGAAGCATTAACACTAAATGGCATTAATGATAAAGCACTAATTGTTAGAACAGAGGCAACTGTTTTTAAATTTTTCATATTTTTTCCTTCTTTCTTATTTTTAATAATAAATTTATCACATACCATTAATAGTGATGGTAATATTAATATAACTACAAGCATTGATATAACGGCTCCTCGTGATAAAAGTTCACATATACTACCTATCATATCTATTTTAGTATAAGCAGAAACTCCGAATGTTGCTGCAAAGAAACATAATGCTGAAGTTATTATTGATGGAACTGTTAAACTTAATGTTTTTAACATGGCTTCTTTTTTATCTTTAATATTTTGTCTTTCTTCCATATATTTGGTTGACATTAAAATTGCATAGTCAATTGTTGCCCCAAGTTGAATTGTTCCTACTACAATTGAGGCTATAAATGGAAGTGTTGTGTTAGTGTAGAATGCTACAGACATATTACAGAATATAGCAAATTCTATTGTAAGTATCAAAACTATTGGTAAATTAATTTGTTTTAATACTAAAACCATTATTACAAAAATAACTAGTATTGATGTATAGTTAACCATTCTAAAGTCATGATCTGCAATTGTAACTAAGTCATTCATTAAAGGCCCTTCACCAGCAATGATACTCGATTTATCATATGATTTAACCAGACTATCGATTTTCTCAATTTGACTTGCTAGTTCATCAGATGCAATTTCATATGTTGAGTTTACAATGATAAGTTGATATTTATCATTATCTAGCATTTTGCTTAAGTCACTTGGAAGTAACATAAAAATAGATGGGTCCATAAGTGTAGACGGAGCAAGAACTAAGTCAATACCTTCAATATTTTCTAGGCTGTTTACAAGTTCTTTGACATCATTTGTCTTAACGTTTTTGTCAAGTAATATTATTTCTGGAGAAACAATATTAAATTTTTCTGCTAAATTGGAATTTGCAACATTAAATGCTAAATCTTTTGGTAAAGATTCATCTAGTTTGTAATATACATCATAATTTTTATTACCATAATATGCTGGAATTAATAAAATTAAGAATGCTACGATTATACCTTTATAATGTTTAGTTGAAAATTCTTGTAACTTTTTAAATTGTGGAAGTAACACTTTGTGTTTTGTTTTATCAATTATTTTATCGCCGACCATAAGAAGTGCTGGGAATAAAGTAAGAACACAAATTAAGCCCCATAAAACACCTTTTGCCATAACTATACCAATATCTGTACCAAGTGTTAAATCCATTGTACACAATGCTAGGAAACCAGCAAATGTTGTAAGGGATGAACCTAATACTGATTGGAAAGTTGCCACGATTGCATTTGCCATGGCATCTTGTTTAGATATTTTAGGATTATCTAGTTTTGCTTGTTCATACTTATGATATAAGAATATTGAAAAGTCCATTGTAACACCAAGTTGCAAAACTGCAGTTATTGCTTGTGTTATGTAAGATATTTGTCCTAAGAAAATGTTTGATCCCATGTTGTAAATAATAGCCATACCAATATTTCCAAGTAGGAAAAATGGAATTACATAAGAGTCTGTTGCTACGAATAAAACTGCTAAACAAAGAATAACAGCGATTGTTACATAAGCAAATATTTCTTTATTTGATAAATCCATGGTATCAATTACCATACTTGTCATACTACTAACTTTTGTAGCATCACCTACTACTTCACGAAGGCTTCTTACAGCTTCAATTGTTGTATCTTCACTAGTTGAACCATCAAATGTTACCATGATAATTGTTTCGTTATCCTTATTTAACTTTTCTGTTACTTGAGTTGGTAACATATCAATTGGAATAAGCGTATCAGTTGCATCTGCGATACTAACAACAGCATTTACTCCTTCAATTTTTTTGATATCTTTTTCTAGATCTAATATCTTTTTATTATTAGAACTATCTACCATAACAAAGGCATAAGCACCTAAACCAAAGTCATCTGTTAGAATGTTTTCACCTTTTATGGTATCTACTGAATCAGGAAGATAAACTAAAATATCATAATTAATCCTCGTATTTACATATCCATAGATAGCTGGTACTAGTAACAAAAAACTTATTACTAATATAAGTACACTATGGCTTGCTATAAACTTTGCAAATTTTTTCATTTTTTCTCACCACGCTATATATACTATGCTAAATAAATATAAATTTCAAAAGCAAAACTGTATTTTTGTATAATATCCAACATAATGTAGTTTATTGTACTATATTTATGCCTATTTGTGTTGTTTAACTTTACAAAAGTAGTTTTTGCTATATAATGTAAGTAGGTGGTTAAAATGGCAAAAAAAGTAGATTTAAGGATTATAAAAACAAAAAAGAACCTTTATGAAGGTTTACTTAGTTTGATGAAAGAAAGAACTTTTGAAGAAATTAAAGTTTCCGATATATGTAATGCGGCTTTAACTAATAGGTCAACTTTTTATGATCATTTCTCTGATAAGTATGAATTACTTGATTCATTAATTAGTGACTTAGAAAATGATCTAGTGGAAAAATTAGAAGAAAATGTAAATTATACTAATGCTAAAGAATATTATATGCAAATGATTGAAATATTTTTTGATCATATTAGTAACAATATTAACGTTTACTCTTCAATACTTAAGAAAAATAATAATAGTATTGTTATGGATATGGCAAATGATGCAATTTATAGAGATGTGGAAAATCATATTAGAAAAAGTGATAAAATATTAAAAACAGAAATACCTGTAGAAATAATTTCTAAATTTTATGTAAGTGCTGTTATAAATGTTTGCTTAGAATATATTAAATATCCGAATAAGTATAAAAAAGAGGACATCTTAAAATATTTAGATACCCTACTTCCTGATAAAATATACTAATTAAAATAACTTTCATCCATTAAAGGTATGATATCAATACCAGGTGTCTCATATGGATGATTTTTTTTGATTATTTCTAAAACTTCTTTTACATTTTCAACATTACATATAACTTCTAATTTTGTTTCTTTTACTTTTTCTAATTTTCTTTTTTTACCAATCGTTGGATTAGCTTTATCATTTGGTTTAAATGTTCCAATCACATTAATTGATACTGAACAGTCTGTATAATTTCCAATGACTCCAGCTTTAGTTTTACAAATTAATTCTCTTAAATTATCAGTATAATTTCTAGGTACCATCACTACTATTTTAACTTTACTTATGTTTATATTCATTATTATCACCATTTATATTATGTTTTTTCTTAATATTTTTATTCTTTCCACTTAAAAGGGCAAGATATCCATTAAATGAACCAATATCTTTTTTTAAAGCTACAAGTTTATCTGCTTTTGACATAATTCTTCCTTCTACAAAAAATGTTTTTCTTAAAGAATAATGGCCAATTTTACCTATATCTGTGGATAATTTAATCATATCTTTATATTTTTTTGGTAACTTTTCATACTTTTCTTTGTTGTTAAGTTCCATATCGGTGTCATCTATTCTTCTTACTGCCAAAGGAAACATATGATGAAGTACACCATCAATTATAACCATGGCTTTATCCTTATTCTCAAAATATTCTGGATACCATGTTATAGCGTTAGTAATTGCTTCGATTGGATGAACAAACCCATGTTTATTTCGCATTATTTTCTTTATATCTATATTTTGCCATGGCAATTCATATAAATCATGAAACATTGCTATTACTACCGCCAGTTCTATATTTATACTTTTTAATGCATGATTTTTTCTTTTTAGTTTAGTTGCTAATTTATATGTAACTATGGCATCACAAAGAATATGGTCACCGAGCGTTTTTATATCATGATGAAAATAAGGATCACTACATCTTTTAGCAAATTCTTCATGAGTTGCAATAGGTTCAATTATCTTCCATAACCTCTTTGTATCATAATTTGATAATTTGTATTGCTTAGCAAATTCTTTGTACTTTAAATAAACATTATCTTCATTCATATTTTTCTCCGCATTAATATTATAGTACATATTTATTTTATTAACAATATTTGTTGAGTTTTGCATATATAATTTATTATTCTAGACATTTTTATAAACTTAATTTTTTTAATAAATCTTTGGTTGTAGCAACATAATTATGTTAGATTATATATAAACCGGGAATAACATAAAATTTAGGAAAATTGGACATTTTAAAGTGTTATTTAAAGCTAATGCATATGTTAAAAAAAATGGCACTAATTTTGATTCTAATCAAGGTTTTGTGGCTTTAGGTTTTAAACAAAAAGATTCTAATAATATTTATATTGGAGCAAGTGCATTTATATCTGATTAAATATCTAGAGAAATAACCGCAGATGGTATACTTGTTGTTTTAGATACAAATATCGAATATAATCTAGTTAATTTATCAAAACAAAGTATATATTTAAAAACACCAGATTTAAAAAATATTAATAGTAATTCTTATTTTGTTAATTCACTAGTTACGATAATTATAGAATATTTAGGAAATTAATTTATATAATTTAGAGAAAGAAGGTATAATTATAAAAAAAATATGCGTATATGCAATATGCAAAAATGAAGAGAAGTTTGTAGATAGATGGTATGAATCTGTAAAAGAGGCTGATGGCATATTTGTTCTAGATACTGGATCAACTGATAAAACTAGAGAAAAATTAAAAAAACATGGAGTTGTTGTTAAGAAAAAAATAATAAATCCATGGCGCTTTGATGTTGCAAGGAATGAAGCATTAAAAATGATTCCTAATGAATATGACATATGTATTTCTCTAGATTTAGATGAAATAATGATGCCCGGTTGGAAAGAAGAAATTTTAAAAATTTGGAATGATGATATTGATAGATTAAAATATGTTTATAATTGGTATATTGAAAATGATATTCCAAAGATAAGTTTTTATGCTGATAAAATACATAAAAGAAATGGATGTAAGTGGATATATCCAGTTCATGAAGTACTGAAGTTTGATCATGTAGAAAAGCAAATTGTTACTGATAATATAATAATTAATCATTATCCAGATAGAGAAAAATCTCGAGCTAATTATTTACCTTTACTAGAATTGTCTATTCAAGAAAATCCACTTAATGATAGAAATATGCATTATTTAGGAAGAGAATATATGTACTATGGAAGATGGAATGATGCAATTGATACTTTAATTAAGCATTTAAGATTAGAATCTGCCACATGGAAAGATGAAAGATGTGCATCTATGAGATTTATTTCTAGATGTTATAAAAATTTAAACAGATATGACGAGGCGGAAATGTGGTTACTAAAAGCAATTAAAGAAGCTCCATATTTAAGGGATCCATATACAGAATTAGCCATGCTTTATTATACCTTAGAAGATTATAATAATGTTTGTAAATATGGAAAAAAAGCATTAAAAATTAAAAACCATCCCAAAACTTATATAAATGAAGTTTTTAGTTATGATGAAACATTAAATGATTTACTATCTATAGCTTATTTTAATTTAGGGGATTATAAAAATGCTATTAAGAATGCTAAATTAGCTTTAAAAATTAACCCTAATAATGAAAGAATTAAAAATAATTTAAAAATATTTGAAAGCATACAAAAAGCTGAAGATTAAAAACCTTCAACTTTTTAATTATATTTTGCTAACTTGATATACTTCTACATCAACATTTGTTTCTTGACCAAATAAGTCGATTATAATATTTAATCTATTATTTTCAAGATCGATGTTATCTACTTTACCAGTCATACCACTGAATGGTCCATCAACAATATTAACAGTATCTCCAACTTGTAATTCTGATTCAACATCTACTCTACTCATACCCATGTTAGCTAGTATTCTATCTATTTCTTGAGGAAGTAATGGAGTAGGTTTTGCTCCTTTTCCGCTTGATCCAATGAATCCAGTTACTCCCGGTGTATTTCTTACAATATACCAAGCTTCATCTGTCATAATCATTTCAACTAAAACATATCCTGGAAACATTTTCTTAACTTTTTCTTTTTTAACTCCATCTTTTACTTCAACTTCTGTTGTTTCTGGAACTATTACACGGAAAATGTAATCTTGCATTCCCATTGATTCAGTTCTTGCTTCTAATTTTTCTTTTACTTTATTTTCATGTCCTGAATAAGTATTTACTACATACCAAAGTTTTTCCATTATGCTAACCATCCTTTAACTACTGATAATATTAAGTTCAATAACATAAATAAACAACATAATATTATACAAAATACAATTGTTGAAATTGTGTATTTTAACACATCTTTTGCTGTTGGCCATTTAACTAATTTAAGTTCTTTGTTTACTTTTTTAATATAACTTTCTTTAGGACCTTTACTTACTTTTTTTGTTTTAATATTTTTTTTCTTGGCGTCTTTAGTAACTTTTGTTACTTTTTTTGTTTCTTTCGCTTCTTTTGCCATGTCTAAAAAACCTCCATTTAAAAAAACACTTTCGTGTTCATTTATAATATAGCATAATAATACCTAAAATGCAAGTAATTTAGGTTAAAAATTTTTAAGTTCTGAATTTACCTTTTTTCTAATTGACCTAACTTTTCGATAGATTGAATAATAATCTTTCTTTAATGCAAGTGATATATCTTTACAACTTAATCCTTTTACCATTAATTTATAAATATTTATCTCTTTTTCATTCAGTCTTTGTGCGATTTTATTATTCATTTCTTCTAAATTTTCATTTTCACATAGTATTTCTAAAGGGTCTTTTGCATACTTACTATCACTATTAAAATTATCCATCATGTCTTTTATATATATTATAGAATATTTTTTTCGTTCTTTATATTCCTTAATAATTGTTTTTTTTACTTTCCTTTCAATTATTAAACTAACATAGGTGTTAAAACTTGCACTTGTTTTGTTACGGTAATTTTCTAATGCATTATGATAAAGCGCAAAACACTCATTATATAAATCTTCAAAAGATATATTTAATACTTTAATAATTGGTACGTACTTTTTAAGAATCAACTTAATTATTATTTCATATTTTTGGTTTAACATATTTTCTGCTTCTTCAACTTTTTCGTGAAAAAGCATTAAAAGTTCTGAATCACTTACTTTATTCATTAGCCCCCATATGATATATAAGAATACTCGCTGCTACTGATGCATTTAGACTTTCAACATTTTGATTCATTGGAATACTTACTAAAACATCACTTTCTTTTTTTACTAATCTGCTTACTCCAGATCCTTCGTTTCCTATTACTAACGCTCTTTTAGTGCTATAATCTATTTTTCTAAAGTCTTCTCCTTCCATTGATGCTGCATAAACAAAGTAACCATCTTTTTGAAGTGATTTTATTGTTGCTACTAGATTATTTACCATTATTATTTTTACATAATTTATTGTTCCTACACTTGTTTTTACTACAACATCTGTTACTCCGACACTTCTATCCTTTGGTATTATTATGGATTTTACCCCTACGGCGGCACAAGTTCTAATGATTGCTCCAAAGTTATGAGGATCTTCTAAATGATCTAATATTAAAACTAAATCGCCTTCTAAATCTTTTAATGTGTAATAATCATAATCAAATGCTTCGATAACTACTCCTTGATGATTATATTCACACATTTTATTTAATAAGTGATTATCAACAAACTCGTACTTTATTTGATTTTCTCCACAATATTTACACACTTCTTTTCTAGATGTAAATACTTTTTTGATTTTCTTTTTATCTAGTTCTTTTAAAACATTCATTCCGTATACACGCATTTTTTATTCCTCCTTTAGTTCATAAATTTATTATAACACATAGTATACCTTTTGTATATATAATTTTAATTTTAAATTAAAAATGCTCTATTTCCGTTTAAAGATAAAAGAGCATTTGTTATCTTATGGTGCTGAAAGTAAGGCTTGAACTTACGACCTATGCGTTACGAGGGCATTGCTCTACCAACTGAGCTATTTCAGCAACTAATATTATTATACTACAAATATGAAAAATAACAACTTTAATTTTATATTTTTACATGATAAAATATTGGCAGGTGGTATTATGTTTAAAAATACATTAGATAATAAAAGATATTATACTTTAAATTATTTTTTTAAAATGAAATTTGGCCAAAAAGTATTTAAAGTACCCATAGATATTAATAGTACATGTCCTAATCAAGTTAATGGGGGATGTATTTATTGTTCTAATAAGTCTACTGCAAGTATAAGTGATGGAAACTTGGATATTTTAGAACAATTTGAAAATGGTAAAAAAATCATGGAACAAAAATGGCCAGATAGTTTGTATATCCCTTATTTTCAATCTGGCACGAATACATATAATGATAAAAATTTGGTTAAAGATTATGTTGATAAGTTGTTATTATTACCTAAAGTTGTGGGAATAGATATAGCTACTAGACCTGATTGTTTAACAGAAGAATGGTTAGATTATTTAGATGAACTAAATAAAAAAACTTTTTTAATTATCGAGTTAGGTTTACAAAGTAGCAATAATAATACATTAAATTTTATTAATCGTGGTCATAATAGCGAGGTATTTAAAGATGCTGTAAAAAAATTACATGAAAGAAATATATTTGTTGTTGCACACATTATAAATGGTCTTCCTTATGAAGTTAAAGAAGATATGTTAAATACAATAAAGTTTGTTAATGATTGTGGGATTGATGGAATTAAAATTCATATGCTTTATGTAGCAAAAAATACCCCTTTAGCTAGTATTTATGAAAAAGATAAATTTCATATCCTAACTAAAGAGGAATATATTGATATTGTTTGCGATCAATTAAGACTTTTAAATCAAGATATTGTTATAATGAGAATAACTGGAGACCCAACTTTAGATGAGTTGATTGCTCCGGATTGGCTTATAAAGAAGTTTGTAGTTTTAAATGATATAGATAAAGAAATGGTTAAGAGAAATATTTATCAAGGGGACTTGCTTTAGTCTTCTTTTTTTAATATTTTATAAAATTTATCAATTATTTTTTCTATTACTTCTTCTTTATTTTCTTTTCTAGTTTCTTTTGTTACTTTTAATGAATCGTTATAATTTGTATTTTTATTTTTATTATATATACTAAAGTAAACTATGTTATCATCACCAGATAAGTTATGAGAATCCACTCTATTTAGTTTACCTGTTATACCTATTCCATAACTAGAATTGGTAAATTCAGATATTTTTTTGCTCATTTCTATGGCAGTTTCTATGCTATAAACTGAATATGTATCAATTATATCTTTGGGTACACCCATTTTTATTTTAAATTCATTTGAGTAAGTTACTGCGCTAAATTTTAGAATTTCACTAGCTCCAGGGATATTTGTAATGGCATTAGCAAGAGCTCCGCCGGTACAAGATTCCATCGTGGATACAGTTTTATTTTGTTCTGTTAATATTTTTACTATTTCTTCTAATTTCATAATAACCTCAATCAATACTTACTAGTTCATATAGAGTTGTACCTAAACCTAGTCTTTCTGCTTCTTCCACAATATGAATTGCATTTTTATCAAGCATTCGCATCCTTAAAGAGTATGCACCATTTTCAGTTAAATTCATAATAGTATCATAACAACATTTATCTAAAGCAACTGGGTCTAGGGATGCAAATATTCCTATATCTGCAATTTCTGGATCTTTTGGATTATTATCGCAATCACAATCTATAGAAATATTATTGGCAACGTTTATATAAACAATATTTTCAGGATTGAAGTAGTCCACGACAGATTTATCTGCTTCAGCCATACTTTCTAGGAAATCATCTTGTGCAGTTTCTAATTTACAGCATTCATCTAGTACAGTTGTCTTTCCTGCAGAATGAATCCATGCTTTACCATTTTTGGAAGCAACTCCGATTGACATATTCTTTAGAGCTCCGCCGAAGCCACTCATTATATGGCCTTTAAAGTGTGATAGCATTAACATTGAATCATATTTTTCAATATGACTTCCGACGTAGTTTATGCCACCTAAATGCTTTCCATCATTTATAGGTATTGTTATTTCGCCATCTTCATCCATAATATCACATGGAGCTATATCATAAAAACCATGGTCTTTGATAACTTGCCAGTGATCACTTGGATTCATTCTTTTTCCAGAATAAGCTGTACAACATTCTATAATTGTACCATTTAATTTATTTACTAAAACTTTAATTAAATTTGGATTTAAAAAATTATGTCCACCAGGTTCTCCGGTAGAAATTTTAACTGCAACTTTTCCTTTTAGTTCGTGATTTAAACTTTCATAAATTTTAACTAAACTTTCACTTGTTATTTCTTTTGTAAAATATACTTTACTTTTCATTATACCAATCCTTTCATGTATTTATGATAATATAATTTTGAAAATATGTCTAGATAACATTTTATTTTGGTATTTATAAATTTTTACTAAAAGTATTTTCAAGGAATTATTTTGTTTACAAATAACATTTATTTATTAAATTGGTAGACTAACTTTAGTTTAGCATAGTGTCAAGTTTTGAATAAATTTTTTTCTTCAATTCATTAAATGACAAAGTATCAATTACTATTTTTCCACTTAATCTATTCAAATATTTTTTTAGTTCACCAAATTGATCTCTACTCAATTTTGTATTTTTCTCTTCTTCATATTCCTTTATTGACAAAAGAATATTTTTAAATATTTGCGGATCCATTGCAAACCTACAAGATAACAATGGATATATTTTTCCATTCAAATCGTTTTCACAAATGTACTTAGTTAGCATATATGGATTTTCAAAACTCTCATCGTAAGTATATTTTGCGTACCACCACAATCTTGATATCCCATTTAAAAACACCGCTTTTGTACTATTCCAAAAGAAGTAATTATTAAGTATGTGGGATCTCATCTTATTTTTATCTTCAGGTAGAGGCCATCTTTTTTGCATGTATTCCCAACAATAGTTGTGTGCTAATCCCGCCCAAATTCTTTCATCACTAGCTTGAGAATCTGTTAACTCTTTAAGACTTTCGTAAATAATTTTCATATTTTCAAAATCATTAGCAGAGCTTTCACTACATATTAAAGTAAAATCTTTAAATTGTTTTTTTTCATAAGATCCAAATAAATTTATTCCGTTATTTTGATATTTTGTTATAAGCCATGAGTTATCCCCGGAATAATTCTTTAAATTTTCATTTAAATCATAATTTTTTAATAAGTCAATTGCATCATTTTTCATATATTTTAATATCATTTATTTTCTCCTCCATATTTTATTTCGATTTCTTTCATGGCATCATGTATTGGCATATCAAATAATTTTTGGATTATTTCGAAAGAACCATTTACCTTAACATAGTTTAAATTAAAATCTTTACCAGTAGCAGCGCCTATTTTTTTAGATAAAACCCTATACCATTTCTTATCCATTATATCATTAATATTGTTGTCATCAGAAGCTATTTGATCTAAAACGAACATGATACTTGGAATAATAATCATTGAATTTACTATCGGTATACAATATTCCGAATATCTACAATATATCTTGTAGTCTGATGTTGATAAGTTTATTTTAATATTTTCATCATTCCATTCAACTGTCATTGGTTCATTTTCTTTTTTACAATCCCTTATTTTTATAATAGAGCTTATAGTTGTTAAATCATCTATATCTTTTTCGAAAAAGAAATCTTCCTCTTTTCCTATTGCCATAATGGAACCCTTTTCAATATAAAAACTTTTTCCTTTGTAGTCGTCATTAAATTTATTAGATGAATAATCAGGAAGTGTTTCATTAGCTATTAAATATGTCGTAAGTTCAACTCTTTTGTTTATATCTTTATTATTTAATTCAATTTTATCCAATCCACTTTTAATATTAAATATTTTTCTATATTTTGTACAAGGGCAAAATACTTTTATTATTATTTTCAATAAATTATTATTCAAAAGGTAATTTATTTTTTTATCATTAATTTCCACATATGTTTCAATTGTGGACTTTTTATTGGTTCTAGTTATTTTGCCAGTTGAACCTGCTATAAATGTTGTGTCTGTGTAATCATCATTAAAATTACATAATATTGGATATGTAAATAACATATTATCATTCTTCGCCATAAACTTTTACCTCCAAAGGCCAAATTCCGTCGCTGTCAATAACAAACTGAATTTTATAAACACTATCTCTATTCATATTTTTTAAAACAATTGAATTACTTTCAATTTCTACAGGAATAGTGTGCTTTATTAATTTATTTTCGCTAAAACATTTTACATTTTTAAAAACGACTTTTTCATTAGTGCTTTCACCATATATTTCAAAATTAATTTTAATGATTTTTTCATTTTTATTTAATGTTAACATTAATTCATATCTTTCGATAGTAGCAGTAAGTCTTATTTTTTTAGGTATTAACTTTTTATTAACTTCTGAATATTTACATTCTTTAGATGACATTAGGTTTGGATTTGACGGGGGATTATTTAAATTATGTTCTCCAGTTTTATTTACTTCTCCACTCTCATCAGGCTCTAATGCCGCTTCATCTATATCATTGTCGTTTGTTTTCTGATCTTTTTCGTTTATTTTTCTTAATGGCTTTTCTCTAATCTCTATAACTCTAACTATTTCATTTTCAATACTTTCATTTAGACTATTATCATCTTTTTTCGAAAACTCATCCTCATCAGGTAATGTTTCACCAACACCTGTTGCGTCTACTTCATCTAAAATAGGCCCTGCCATTAATTCATTAATGGATTTTATCACAAAGTTTTTTAATTCTTTGATTTTTTCTTTTGCTTCTAATGAATTTTGAACTCTGTCAGCAGACCAATTACTATGCGTTGCGTTTTCCAATTTTCTGAAATAATCATTTACTTTTAAACCATTCATAAACAATATTCCATGATACTTTCCTAATCTCGGCAGGTAGTTCAAATCCAATATTTTCATCCCTGTCAGTCTTACTGAAGCCACTTTGTTTACATCATTTGTATCTATATCATCTTTTCTTAAAAGCAATTTAACGTCATTGTTTTCAAACATACTATAGGACTTCGATAGTATCTCATCTTTATTTGCTATTAAAATTTTATAATAACATACTGTATCTGATAATAGAAATTCTGAAATATTTTTATTGTCAATTAAATCTCCTATAGTATTTTTGTTTATTTCAAACTCTTCTCCTATATCTACTACTAAATCACCATTGTAAATAGCTACAAAGAAATTTTCTATAATTGCGGAGCACATTTTTTCTTTCCAATTTTCATTGTTTTTAAATCCTATTACATAAATGTCTGTACCATAATTATTTCTAATATAGTTTTTATCTAGATTTAAACAACAATTTAATGGCTTATTGTTTTCTTCATAATATCCTTCCCCTATCGTAATCATACCATCATTTTTTTTATATCCCGTTAATCTTGAAATTCCACATGAAGCATCTAGCCCGTCATTGGATTTTGTACTGTAAAAAACTGTATATAACTCAGAACATATAAATGATGCAAATTTACCTTTGCCTTTACTCCCTGCTGATCCCTCGGGTTTATCTGTAACACCAGCATTTTTAGTCAGATTGCTCCATGGAGAATGTACTTCCTTGTTAGAACCTAATAATCCTGGTGTATTTGTGTCACTAATTCGTAAACACCTTACGTTGGCTCCATTTAAAATATTTAGTGCATTTTTATAAAATTCAGGAACTGTCTTATCAAGAGTATAATATTTTTCGTTAAATATATATTCTTCTTCTATTATTCTTTTAAATTCATTATTTTCATTTCCTGGTATTTCTGATGGTTTTATCCAAAATTCCTTAAACTCAACTTTAATTGGCTGTCCATTATTTTCAAATGACTCCGTTACTTTTGTATCCAACGAATTTTGACATATTTCCTTTGCTAAATTATACATTGGATTATCTTTAAACTCTTCTCCAATATCATTAAACCCTTTTATTCCAATATTCATAACACTTGGAAACGTCCATTGTTTCACTTTATCACTCCTTTTATTTTAATCTAAATTCTTTCTTTGAATTTTCTGCTTCCTGAAATTTAATTTTTGCATTTTTTAGTTCCTGATCAATAGCATTAAATATTTGTTTAACATCATTTTCGCTATATGTATAATTATTTTTATTTGAACAATTTCCTAACAATTTAATCATATCGATTATTTTGTTTGTTCGGTTCTCAGCTATTTTTATAAACCTTTCTCTTTTTACTTTTCCATTATCCATGTTCTGCCTCCTTTGTTACATATTATATATATATGTTATATGTATGTCAACTATATTTTAATATTTTTATTATATATTCATTATATTTTTTATATTTAGTATACGTTTTTTTTATCTTTGATTACTTTCTGTCATTATTAGCAAGTTTAGACATACAAAAACCTCGTTCTATTTTATTTAAAAACGAGGTCATTATATCTTTTTCTTTACTAACAAACTTTTGCTAAATTTTCTTCTAAACTTTCATTTGATATTTCATAATTTGTTATTATTAAGTGAATAACATCTCTTTTATTTCTATTTTTGCAATTTACCAAGTATTTTTTGTTAAATTCGTATATGTAGAAACCATTATTTTTATATAATTCAAAAATATAATCTGTTTTTTTTATCACAATCATCACATATGCTGTTGTATTGCTAAGAATTTTGCATAATCTTTCATGATCTTTTTTTAAAAAGTCAGAGTTAGCATATTTTGAAAAGTCACTATCATAAGGTGGATCAACAAAAATAAAATCTTTTCTTTTGGGTTTGTACTTTTCCAAAAAGCACATAAAATCCATATTTTCAATAATTGTATTACTTAAATAATTGCATAATTCATCATTTATTTTACTAGTAAATATCTTTATATGCCATGCCTCCATACGGGATATTGAAATCACCATTTGAATTATACCTAAACATTGATGAATAACAGTTTTCTCTTATAAAATAATAAATTGCAGAAGCAAACTCACTTTTTATTTTTATTTTGTCATTCTTATCTTTATTATTATAAATATACCTATAGTGATTATAAAACGATCCCTTTAATGCAGTTTCTATAGAATTCAAAATATCTTTTTCTTTTAAATTTGTATATTTTGATAATTCTTTTAACCTTTTAAATCTTCTGCAAACATAATCGTTGATGTTTTTTTTGAATAAATCAATACATGGATTAAATTCTTTATCTTTCATAACTCCATTAAAATCATTTTCGTTAATGTCTATAA
>OHEP01000957.1_pt1 | contig 16891 bp, 14 predicted proteins | sample 1567271 | NCBI WGS metagenome assembly OHEP01 (sample SAMEA3879577, study PRJEB24766) | human gut metagenome | biome: human-associated habitat; feature: feces | place: USA | collected 1985/1987
TGCTTCTTCTCGTCACGGGAGAAGATACGGATTTCCTTCAGGTCAGAGTCCAAGAAGTGCTTCAGAACGGTAGAACCAAAGGAACCAGTACCACCAGTGATCATAAGGGTTGCGTTATCAAATGCAGACATTTTTATTTTTCCTCCATCAGTCGTTCTTCCCCAGAATAATGTCACAGATGCGATCCACATCTTCAAGCGCCAAATCTGCATACAGCGGCAGGGTCAGCACACGCAATGCCAAGTGCTGTGCCACAGGAGTCTTCTCCGTCCCTGCGGTCGGATAATTTCGATAGCACTCAAAGCTGTTGGTCAAGGGATAGAAGTATTTCCTTGCCGTGATGCCCTGCTCAGACAGCATCTCAAAAATTTCATTGCGGGTGTATTTGTACCCATCAAACACGACCGGGAAATACGCGTAATTGCTTTCTACATTTTCCTGAATCGCACTGAACTTGATACCTTCTACACCGGAAAGGCGCTCACGGTAATGTTCCACGACCTTCTTGCGTTTGGCGATTTCCTCGTCCAGATGCCGCAGGTTGCAGATGCCCATCGCCGCCTGAAATTCGTTCATTTTGGCATTGCCACCTACAAAGCAAACTGATTCAGGACCATGGATACCAAAATTCTTCTGGTCGTTCAACAGCTGAACCCAACTATCGTCCTTAAAGCAGACTGCACCGCCCTCGATAGTGTTGAACACCTTAGTAGCATGGAAGCTGAACATAGACGCATCGCCAAAGCAAGCGGTGGACACGCCCTTATACTTCACGGCAAAGGCATGAGCTGCATCATAGATTACTTTCAGGCCGTATTTCTTTGCGATTGTTTCAATAGCTTCCACATCACAAATATTGCCGTATACATGTACCGGAATGATTGCCACTGTGCGGTCAGTGATAAGACTTTCAATCTTCGTCACATCCATAGTATAGTCTCTATCGTTCACATCACAGAACACGGGAACGAGACCATTGCGAACAATCGCATGGGTGGTAGACGCAAAGGTAAACGGTGTAGTGATCACCTCGCCGCCCTCCGGCAGATTCAGGGCAGCGATGGCATTTTCCAAAGCCAGATGGCCATTTGTATAAAGAGCCACATGGGGCACGTCCAAATATTCCTCCAACTCTGCTTGCAACTGTTTGTGCTTCACGCCCATATTGGTCAGCCAGTGGCTTTCCCAAATAGGACGGATTTCTTCTATATACTCATCTAAAGCAGGCATAGAAGAACGTGTTACCAAAATATTGTTATCCATTTTTCTCACCATTCTTTCTGTGAAATTGCCATTATAACAATATCTGGCAATTCAATCATCTGTGTATCCTTTATATATTTCATCTGCATCTTTGCCGTAGCAAGTGCTACGTTGCCTGCTGCTCACCACGGAGAGGTGTGCAAATTTTGAGCAGTTACCCACACCAATAAAGGTGTGGGCTATGTTTTAATTACTCACCGCGTAGTTCCTTAAAACGGTTGATTTCCATTTCTTCTTTGTAATTTCTAAACAATGCTTCTACATCATATTGGGGTTCATAACCAAGTTCTTCTTTTGCATTGGTCACATCCATAAGGAAGCCACCGCCTGCCGGTTTATCCGGACGATAGACAATCTGAGAAGGATGATCTGCAGGAGAAAACACCTTGATAATAGTTTTAATCTGCTGTTCCAGCGTAACCGGGACACCAGTACCGACATTATACCAACCATGTTCACGATTCACTTCGACCGCCTTACAAATCATCTGTGCGCAGTCATAGACATGAACCATATCCTTGGCATAATTCGGATTACCCCAAAGTTCAATCGGTTCGCCCTTCATCGCCTGATCAATCATACGGTAAACAGGGCGAAGCGTCTTCACTCCATTCGGATGATAGTAGTGATACGGGCTGTAATTATAAATTGTCGGGAAACGGAAAACAAAATACTTCAAGCCGTATTCTGCATAGTAATGCTTCATAAATTCGATTGCGGTATTTTTTGTGATAACATAAACTGCATGATCGCCCTTATAGCTAAAATTATACGGCATATCAGGCTTCAGAACTGCCCCATTTGTAGCTGAAAGCGAAATATCAAATACAGTGGTTGAAAACAGAATGCGGTCTGCGTGAACCTTCCGGCAATACTCAAGTACATTGTATGCGCCCATGATATTCGACTGCACATACTTTTCAGGCTGATAACCCTTCATGTAAGAAGGAATCTGTGCAGCCAAATCAATCACCGCATAGACGTCTTCTTGTGGCAGTTTGTCAAAATCTTCGGCTTTGCTGATATCAACCGAAACATACTTCTGCCCCTGTTTCTCAAAAAAATCCGTCTGGCGGTGTCCTGATGCAATCACCTCATAGCGATCCTTGAAATATTCACATGCGTACTTATGTACATAAGAACCAACATTTCCTGTTGCACCAAAAATGACAATCTTCTTCATGTTCACAAATTCTCCAATCTTATTATTTGTTTGACTATATAATCCATGTCATCAGTCACATATCGTTGGTCACATGGCAACGGCAAAATATTATCAGCCAACCTATATTCTATGTCTATTGGACTCATATCACGCTTCACATTTGGCCATAACAATGGAATATAAATCTGCTCTTTTTGCAAACTATTTCTTAGCATTACACCATTTTCTATGAGAAGCGGATACATATAAGGGCCTTCTGGTAACCTTACATTAAGCAAATTCTTATCTTTTAGACATTGATGCAAATACTTGAAATTTTCTTCTCTGATTTTTGCCTCTTTTTCATAGTCAACGCCACGCAATAGATTGTGTGTAACTTTCGACATTGATCTCAGTGGAAGTGTGTCGATTCTTTCTTCATTTTCCCGATAGGCACCATAAAAATCCTGCGCCGATCGTTCAAATCGTCCCGCCAGAAAACCTATTCTCTCGTAAGATTCATCCTGTGGCAGCTCTTTTTCTTGTCCAAAGGTTGTGTAAAGATAGCCTCCGTCCGGAACGCCAAAAAATTTTCGACAAGTATAAATCGTGTCGAGTCCTTCAACTGCTTTGGTGTAAAATGCTTGAGCATTATCGATAATGACATTTTTATATTTTCGGCTAAAAGACTCTATTTCTTCTACACTATACTGTCCATAATAATTGATTAGATAAAGCCAATCATTCTCTAAAAGCTGGAGCAATAAGGGTCTAAGCTGCCAATCAATCGAGTAATAAAAAATCTCTACATTTTCTTCTTTACAGGTATCTGAAATTGCAGAGCATAACAATCTAGGCAACCAAATCCTCTTGATTTTCTTTTTTCGAATCAAATATCGAAGACAATTTCTTCCACTGTTTAGTGCAATACAATTTTCATGGAATTCATGACCATGATTGGTTTCAAATTCTAAAAAACCACCGATTTCTTTCATGCTGCACGCCCAATCTGGGGTGCAACATAGATATGGGTTACTTTACTGTACCCCCCCCGATTTCAGAAGCCACGTTAAAATGATCTTCCCAGTTCAGCTGTTCAAGCTGCTTCTGACGTTCTTCTGTCGGTTTCACTCTTTTTCCAATAGCTTTACAGGGAGAGCCAACGTAGATGGTCCACGGTTCCAGCGTTCCTTTGACCAGAGCGTTTGCACCGACTACTGCGCCTTCTCCAATTTTTGAGCCAGGAAGAATTGTGCAGTTTGCCCCAATATACGCATCATTTTCAATAACAATATCTCCATACGTCGTGGCTCCGCAGTCTCCAGGCAGATGCTCTACAGTATAATAGCCATTCAACTTATAGGTGGAGGTAAGTACCTTTGTGCCAGGGCCAAGAAAAACTCTGTCACCAATAAACGTCTTCGCCCCACCTTCAATTAGGACATACCATGTTAATGTCGAATATTTTCCGATTTTCAGTTCTGCACCAGCATCGATGAAGACAAAGTCAAACAACTGGCAGTGATCATCTAGCATTGCATTTGCCGGATGAATCATCTTACACATAGGAAAGAGTCTCACACCATCTCCTAAATACTTCACTTTATCTTGCAATTGCCGTCCCATCAGTTCAGTGCCTTCAATAAAGAAATTGTTTTCCATAATGTACTCCTTTAAGTTTTTGATTTAACATTGATTATCAGGCAAGTTTCACCTTAACGTATTTGCTTTGGTTCCCGAGAACTTCCTCAATCCGCTCCTGGCTCTCAAATTTAAGCACCAATGTACCAATTGCCTCGTTAGCTGCCTCAAAGCCACCAACAGGTGCACCTTCTTCGATCCAAAGGTCGCGTTCCACGACATTTGCCGCAATCTCATCTGAAATCCAAAGTTCCTTGAATACACCCGGTTCATCGCTATGAAGAATGATTTCTGCCCAGCAACCGTCATACGGTTTCTGTTTAATCTCGTCTAGCGGAAGACCAACTGAATACTTGACCATATTGGTAATCATGTCTACGCCAGTTGCATAACGAAGGCACTCCGCCAACCGATTGCCGCCACCACGCGGAGACAACTCCATAATATATGCCTTGCCGTCAGTTCCCTCACGGGTTTCAATATTGTAGACAGCAGTTCGCATCTTTAAGAGTTTTAGAAGGCGTTGAATCTCGTTTTTCAGTTCTTCCTGATGCTCCGCAGTCATCGAAGACGGCCAACTATAGGCAGCCGGTGTATACGGATTTTTTGCATTGCGGTCAAAGCGCTGGCAATCAAAAGATACAAATTTCAACTCGCCATCGAAAGAGAAGCTATCTGTGTCAGACGAATAACCATGCTGCGTAATAAAATCCTCAATAATAAATTCGTCCGAATGAGAATACGAGAGTGCATAATGGATGCTCTTTTCCAAATCCTTAGGATCATCCACACGAGTCACGCCTTTACTTCCAGCTGAATCCGTAGGCTTGACGATTACCGGCCAATGGAACATCCCGACATCTTTCAATGCATCATCAATATGCTTGTAGCCTTTTGCAGTCGGAACAGTAAAGCCATTCTGCGTCAGAAATTTGCGGAACTTACTTTTGTTTTGCAGAATGCAAACTGATTCATAGGGTCCCACATTGGGCAATCCCATCTGTTCAGCAACGTAAGCCGCCGTTACAACACCCGGATCACAAGCAAAAGACATAATTCCATCAATATTATGTTCTTTAGCTGCCGTAAGAGTTTTTTCTTTATCGATAATACTAACATTGACATATTCGTCCGAGAATTTATGTGCGATATTGTCCGGAAGATAGTCTGCTGTAATCGTATAAATTCCAAGCTGTTTTGCAGCTTTTATTACGGGGAGTGCGTAGCGTGAGCCCCCCAAAATCATTAGTTTTTTCATTGCAAAAGTCCCTTCTTATTTCCTTATTCTTAGAATCATGTTTTTTACATATTCATACTGATCAAGCTTTAGGATTTCCGACATTAAAATATAGAACAAAGCTCCACCCAGAATTTGAAGAATCAGCCCTACATAATTTCCAATCTGAAGCTTACTTATTGCAACTACGACTATGACCATTCCAGTGCTTAAAAAAATCGGAGCTCCAATGTCATGTACTAATTCTTTCAGCGAATAATCAAGGTATTTTTCAACATAATAACTCGTAATCCAAAACGAAACAAAAGATGCCAATAAGGTACCCCACATGATTGCATATATTCCAAACGAGACACATACACCTATCATTATTAATGTTATAATTTTTGCAACAATTGAAAGTTTAAAAGTCACATCGCTACGTCCAATTGCATTTAGTGCATGTGTTCTTGCGGAGAGAGGCCAAAAGATGGTAATCAGACACGTCAACTGCATAAACGGAACGCTTGGCAACCATTTATCTGTTAGCAAAATCAATGTCAACGGCTTTGCTGTCACCATAAGCCCCATAAGCATTGGAAGCACAATATACATACTCGTTTTCATAGATCGTCTCAAAGCGCTTTTTAAACGATCCGGTTCATTTTGAAGCAAAGAAAGGGTCGGATAGAGCACTTCGTTCATACTTCCGTCCACGGCAGTCATTGCCGCCTGCGGAATCTGCTGACCTCTTTGGTAATATCCAACATCTATTGTCGAAAAGTATCGACCAATAATAAGTGAATGTATATTATTAAAAATTGTATTAAGTAAATTCGTGCCAAGCACTTTAGAACTATATTTAAACAGCGATTTAATTCGTTCTATTGAGAAGACAAACTTGGGTTTCCATTCAACGGTTACGCAAAGAATAACCATTCCCACAAAGGTGCCTGCGATTTTTGACCCAACCAAGGACCACACTCCATATCCAAAGCATGCCATCACGATTCCAACAACACCTTGTGTAACCGTATTAGCTATGTTTCTTATAAAGCTGATTTTAAACTGTAGATTCTTGGAAACGATTGCATTATGGACTGCACAAAAGGCTCCCACAATGATGTTTAAGGATAGCACCCGCATTACCCTGCATAGCTGTGGTGTATTATAAAATTTTGCTACAGCCGGAGAAATCGCATAGAAAATAATATATATAACGGCTGACATCGTAAGATTCGCAAAAAACACAGACGAATAATCCAATTCATCTGCATCCTTTTTCTGAATCAGTGCCGTTGTAAAACCTTGTAAGATAAAAACATCCGATATATTAATAAAGATTGATAACAAACCAATAATTCCATAATCCTCTGGCAGAAGAATACGTGCTAGAACAATTTGGATGACAATTTGCATCATTTGCATGCCAAGCTTCTCAGCGAATTTCCAAATGGCTCCACCAATAGCACGTTCCTTTAGGTTCTGCTCATTTTTCAACTTTTACTACCCTCCTTGCACGATTTATTACAGTCATTACTGCTTCTTTCCAATAGCCATACCGGATTTTTAGCCATATTTTTTCAATCCAGTAACGGCGTGATCTCCAAGGATAATTGTATGCCATAATTTTATTTCGTTTCTTTTCATATCCCACATCCGGAATCACATATTTTGCATGCTTCAATGGAAAATCAAGTTCGTATGTTTTCATATTAAACACACTGCGTATACCACTTGGCATAAGCCTCAAATCATCTGCATGTGCTGAATCCTTTGTACATCCAATATTGGAAATCATGTTTTTTTTCGGAATAATCTGCAACTGGTTATATCCATACATGCTAAATTCATAATAGTATTCATCCCCCGCAACATGTCCTTCATATAATTCTTGAGTCGCATAAGTTTGAATTCTCTTCCAGAAAGTTCGATTATGTTTTGTTCTTTCTTTTAGAAGGCTCATCGCATAAGGGTCTTTTCCATACGCAAAATCATAATACTGTTCATACGTTCTGCGCCACATTGCACATCCCCATATGGAACCTTGCCGTGAAAAGAAATAGTCTGAAGTTACATTTTCTGAAACCCCAAGATGATTCATGCCACATATAACATTCACTCTCAAATCATCCTTATACTTTTCGAGCAACTCTGCACAGTATCGAAAGAAACTTACGGACGGCAGAATATCATCCTCAAGGAATATGCAGCGGTCGACCTTACTCCAAATCCATTCGTGAATTTTTCGTCCCATCGTGTACATTCCAAGATTTTTCTCCTCATACATGCGATATATCTCACATTCCCAATCGATTCCTTCATCAATCATTTTTCGGTTGGAACGGATGGCTTCCCACTCTTTCTCATTTCTGCCGCCATCCGATGCAATAAATAAGATGCTGGGTTTTGCCTTTTTTATTATCTCAAATTGCTGCTTTTGACATTCTGGACGAATCCAGATATTAATTTTTACCGGTACATCAACTAAATATTTATCCATTCTTATTTTTTCTCCAAAATCGATTTATACAGCTCAATGTATTTACAGTATGTATCTTTGCATTCATACAATTGTGCCCTTTCAATGCATGCCCCCAATATTGATGCTTTTGCATTTCTCATTTCGATGACAGCATTTTTCAGAGCTTTGTAATCCTTGTATGGAACCACTTTACCCGTGCTTTCCGTTATACTTTCCGGGCTTCCTCCCGTTTGGTAAGTAATGACAGGCGTACCACAAGCCAGTGCTTCAAGGTTTACAGTCGGAAAATTATCTTCTAATGTGGGATTCACAAAAAGATCCGCCGCTGAATAGATTTCAGCAAGTTCCTCTTGGTTTTGTGTGCAGGCAATGGAGATAATCCTCTCCGGCAATTTTTTTTCAACCACCTCAGATACTCCAACCAATACAATTGCATATTCTTCTGGCAGTTCATCTGCTAACTTTTTGAAATCATCTAACCCTTTTTTAGATGTCCAATCAAAGGCAACCCCCAACAGAATAATCTTATTTTCAAGACCATTCTTTTCCCGAAAATTAGATATTCTAGGTTTAAACTTTGTTAAGTCAATACCATTATTGATTACCACTGTATTATAGTTCTTCAGATATGATTGCTTCACCAAATCCGTCAACCACTGCGAAGGTGTTACGATTGTCAGATTCGGCACACCGGTAAAGCATTCCTTTTTATAGCGGTACTGAAACCGAGAATCATCAAAAAAACATCCGGGATATGATTTATACAGGTCGCATTCATAGCAACCGCTTTTCCACTTATCGCACCCAATCGCCATAAAATGCGGACAATGACCCGTAAAAGCCCAGCAATCATGCAATGTCCAGATGACCGGGATATTTGCTTTTTTCAGATAGTCGAATAGCATTTTCCAGTTCAGGTACCATCCGTGGATATTATGCAAATGGATCACATCCGGTTTCACCTGCTTGATTTTCTTGATTAGCTTATAAGTTGCAAAATGCGAGTAGCAGCCATGTCGACCAGTGAGCTTTGCAAGGATAATATGCTCAGTTTTTCCAATTGCCCCACCTATTCTATAATATGTTTCAGGAAAATGCTCTCCCCTTGACTTCGTAAAAGAAGCAGACGTATATGCTACACTCCCAGTAGCTTTTACAGTATTCGCAATTTGGAACATAATACGTCCAGTACTTCCATATGGTACAGAATTAATCTCGAATACAGTCATCTTTTTTCCCTCAACAATAAGATATTACTAAATACTCTGGCAATGATATCCGCAAAACAAGTACTGATCCTAAAATAATACATAAAATGCTCATTATTTGCAGCGGCTTATTTTCTCTCAAATTTTCTCCACACATATAGTATAAAACCGGCGTAGACATAACGCCTAAAGTATACAACGGTCTAAGCACTATTTCAGAATACCCAAAATTAAATATTGCGTTAATTACCATCATTACTATAAAGTCTTTTATATTCGCAGTCCCATTTGATTTCTTATGTGTCAATAGTAGTGCAATACCTAATGCAAACATTACGATATAGACCCCTGAAAGATAGTAATTTATACTAAATCCACGTCTACCCGTATATATAGCGAAACTGCTTGCCATTTTTCTCAAAACTTCGTATTGAGAATTTTTAAACTGATTTGCAATCAAAGGAATAACATTTGTCCAAGCAAACAATACTACCACAGCAATCTTTTTCTGGCACAATTTTGTCAAGAGATAAACAACTATCACATAAACCATAGAATAATGAATTGTAAACGCAACAATAAACAAAAACAGAAGTTCTACGATTCGATGTTTTTTATATAAATTATTGTAGATTGCTAATGCTGCGATTGCTGCTGCCGTCGTATTTCGCAAACCAGAATTCACAAAAATAAACGGCATCAACACTCCACTCAGCATCATTGAAATTATAATATCATTTCCTGTAATTGGACGCTCTTTGACCCAGTCAATTGTAATATAACTCCAAATTGCGTAAGTAATAGCTGTCATTATAAATGGCAACAGCCTATTATTTCCAAGTGAAACTACAAAATATCGAATCAAATTGTATGCAAACAACGACTTATAGTCCGAACCGCCTATTCTCAATTTATTATCAAACAGAAAGTCAACCAAGCCAATTTCACTGGTACGAATGGCATCCAATGATTCATATTGTCTATATATATCCCAATACTTTGTTGGATTCATACACATCGTAATCACCGCAAATGATATCGCAACAATAAACAAAGTCTTCTTATGTAATGTATTAGGATATCTTAAATGTATAATGACTCCTACAACTATAAATTCTATAGACACCATGAGTGCAAAACTTAATAACAATTTTTCTATCACTCTCTTGTAAGCCTCGCTCTCTATTACTGTTTATCTTTTCCCTATTACGTCAACTATTTGCTTAGCAACGCTCAATGCTCCACAATGATTTTCGATATAATCCCTTATCATTTTGTTTTTTTGAGCTCTCTCGACGGAGCTTTCATTCATTGCTTCCCGCATCGCTTCCGTCAGTGATTCTGTCTGATTTGATTTTGGCACATAAAAAAATGAAGCATATTCCTTTGGTATTCCATCCAGCATATACGCAACCACTACATTTCCTGTCATGAGATATTCGATATTCTTCGACGGGAAGGAGTACTTTGTGTACTCGTCATCGTTCTGCCGTGGATTTACCAGAACATCGGCATTTTGCAAAATTTCGTTCGCTTTTTCAGCCGGAACCACCCCGTAGTAATGAATGCGACTGTCTTTTTGACACATTTCTTCTACATACGGTTTCAGTTCTCCGCCGCCACAGATGTGGAGCGACGCCTCTGAATCATCGATCATTTCAAACGCTTCAACCAATCGCTTGGCGCCAAATGCCTCGACAAGTTTTCCTGCATAGGCGATTTTCTTGCCGCGCTCCTTTTTTTTAGGCGGAATATTCTTTGTATCTGTTATGCCTTCCACTACAATGTACGGCCGATTTCCAACGTGCAACTTATCAGCCATATATTTTGTCAGCAGCATAAATGAATCGACCTGAGCAATCAGTTTCTCCATCTTCTGGATGTCGATTTTCTTAAAGAAATCATAGATAGGATGCGCCTTCTTGCTCAGGTTCATATACTGTGGTAGGTCCGGCACGACCATATGGATATGCACCGAATTGTCCAGCTCTTTACCATAGACAGCCGCCTCCAAAAATGGCGTATGCGGGCAATAAACGATGATGGCTTTCTTCTCCGCCTTAGAATTTTTTATAAAGTCTTTGACGCATCTCTTCAGCACTGCGGTTCTGCTGATATTTCGATAGCCCCAAATGTTATTAAAATGGACATATTGTACATTTTCCGCACTCTCTCCGGCTTCAAAGCCCTTGAAAGTTTTGTCAGTATACGCCCTGGGCCAAGGGCCAATAAAAGGAGCCGACACTACTTTTAGATTGATTTCCTGTTCCCTCAAGCCCGCAATCAATCTCTGCTGAAATGTATTTGCAGCATTTTCGACCCATGTTTTTGTTTTTCTCGTAATCTCTTCCTGATATTTTGGCTCAAAATATCCACAGAGAAGTAATACGTCCATATTTTTCTCCCCAAATTACAAATAATACTTGACTACACCCTTCACAGCATATCTCACAAACGCCCACGCACTTGTTACTGCATTGAGTTTTAATGCCTTACGATACGTATTCCACCGTTCCTTTGCCGCATTGCTCTTTTTGTTTGATCTCGATCCAGTAACCTGACGGTAGTGCATCAGCACCTTTTGGTCACCATACGCAGTCGGGCAAACCCGGAGCAATTCCATCCACAGGACATAATCCTCATGATAAAAGTCTGAGTTGAAAGGATGCGCTTGCATCAGTTCCGTCTTGATAAAACTTGTGGAACAGCTAATAACGCTTGACGCCAGCATTTTATTAAAGTTCGTCTGCTGCGGAACGATAAAAGGCGTCTTAATGGGGTTGTTCTGTTCATCGATAAAGTCATAAGAGCAGTAGATAATATCTGCGCCATTTCCCGCCAATGCAAGCTGGCGCTCCAGCTTGTCTTCAGTCCACAAGTCGTCATTGTCCAGAAGGGCAATGTACTCTCCCCTTGCCTCTTTAATCCCGACATTTCTTGCATTTGCCACGCCTGCATTGTGTTCCAATGCAATTACCTTAATTCTGTTATCGCTCTGCGCCTTTTGCTGGATGAGACTTAATGAATCATCTTTCGAGCAATCATCTACTACTAGTAACTCAAAATTAGGGTAAGTTTGATGAAGTACACTGTCGATTGCCTGCTCAACAAAACGATGACCATTATAGTTCGGCATCACGACAGAAATCAGAATGCTGTTTTTCATGCCGCCCTCCACTGTTTGCATTCATACAGTGCAGGTGCAGGGAAAATAACAACATAGATTTTTCTATGGGGGTTACTCTGTGTTACCCCCTCCCGGATATTTTCAGGTTCGTGTACTTAATCACATTTTTTATCATGTACCAGCCCTCATAATAAGCTGCCTCTATCGGGTTCAATCCGATATACCGATACGTATTCCAGTTCATCTTCGCAGCCTTGACTTTATTGCCTGACTTTGATGATTTTGCAATGCGATAGATGAGCAATGGCTCATCCACACCATAGGCTTTCTTTCCTTCTTTCAGAATGCTGAGCCAGATGGCAAAATCTTCGTGCATCCCATCTCCGATTGCATAGTGCTTTTCATATAGCTCTTTACGCACCAGCGCAGAGGAATTGGATAACACATTCTGCTTCAACAACTGCCGATAGGTCACTTCTGCCGGAGCATGAAGATACCAGTCGATTGGCTGCCCATCCGAGTCCATAAAAGCTGAACCCGTGAAAAGCAGATCAGCATTCGTTCTCTTTTGAAGCTCAATCTGCTTTTCCAGCTTATCCGGAGCCCACGCATCATCACTGTCAAGTATCGCAATCCACGAGCCATTTGATTCTTTCAAACCGTGCTTGCGTGTGTAAGACACACCACTATTCGTTGCATTAGAAACAAGGCGCACACGGCCGTCCGTTGCGGCAATTCTTTTGACCAATTCCACAGTTCTGTCCTTCGAGCAATCATTGACCACAAGAAGCTCAAAATCCGTGTAGGTTTGGTTCAACACCGAATTGATTGCTTGCTCTATTGTCTTTTCCGCATTGTAAGCAGCCATAATGATGCTAACCATGCCAAAATCATTTTGCATCATACGTCAGTCTCCTGCCCCATCGCCGTAGTTGCGCCCTCTGCCACACCTTCAGTGCTCTCCGGCATGAACAAAATTTTGACGGTTGCCAGCATAATTTTCAAATCCTCGATCAGGCTGGGATGCGCAATGTACATCAAATCCATCTGCAGCTTATCGTAGGGGGTGGTATTATATTTGCCATATACCTGTGCATAACCGGTCAGACCGGCCTTTGCCTGCAGGCGCAGCGCAAACTCCGGCATCTCCTCGCAGTACTGTGCGGCGATCTCCGGGCGCTCCGGACGTGGGCCCACAACAGACAAATCACCCTTCAGGATGTTCAGCAACTGAGGCAGCTCGTCCAGGCGGCAGGCGCGGATAATGTGACCGACCTTTGTAATACGGTCATCCTTGTCGCCGGTGGAGAGACGTGCCACGCCATCCTTTTCTGCATCCACGCGCATGGAGCGGAACTTCAAAATCTCAAACTGCTTGCCGTCCTTGGTCAGACGCACCTGCTTATAGAAGGCGGGGCCACCATCGGACTTGACTGCAATGGCTGTGATCAGGAGCAGCGGGCTCAAGATGATCAGTGCCAGCAGTGAGATCACAATGTCCATCGCGCGCTTGATGAGCAAGAATTCCGGGCTTGCCATGTAACGACCGACACGCAGCATCGGCAGATGGAACATATGCATCGGCCATGCGCCGCTCATGATAACGTCGCCAACGCGGGGGATGACGAACATATTGATGCCTTTCCCTACGCAGTGCTTCAGGATAATGTTTCGCTCATGGCTGTGAACACCACTGACAAAGACAGTCTCCATGCCGTCCAGAATGCTCAGGTCTGCCAAGCACTCCGACACGCTCAGGGTGACCTGCACATCGTATTTCTGGCTCAGGCCGTACTCGTTGATGAGCTTTTCCATGCCGTGTCGCACATCGTAGACGACCGCGGTCTTCTGCGGCGGGAAGGTCTTGTAGTACCATTTATGTGCGCAGGATGCCCAGATCGCGGCCATCACCAGCTGCCCCACGATTGCCGCAATACCCGGCAACAGGTTGCAGAACTTTGCCGACATCAGGCAGATCACGATGTACAAAATACCATCGGTTGCCATCGCGCCAAGGATCTGGCCGTACACCAGTTCTGAGACCCGTTGCATCGACATCCAGAACGCATCATAGATTTTACCGAGTGCAATGTACAGGATAAAAAACAGGCCTAAAATCGCAAAATGACCCTCCCATGCCAGATTTGCATAGGTCTGGTGCGAGTAGTACAGGAACCAGCAGGCCGCAAACGGCAACTCGATCATCAGAACATTCAAGATTTTTACAATCCGCAACATCACATCATGCTGAAACTTTGACATAATCCTCTCCAATAACTCCTTTAGATTTTCTTTTTACGACTCACGTAACTTCTCCGACCCAAATTGCAACAAGTGCTTTGGATCGCGCTATCAACTACACAAACCGATATCTTCCCCCGTTTTGTGGTTAGCCGAAACATTCAGGTTTTCGCTTTTCCTCTTAGATTCTTGTGCCAGTTCTAACCGGCGCAGCCTCGAATCCGATTTCTCCCACCGCATCCCGATGGCATCCAGCTTTGCAATCCGTTCCTCCGTCAGCACCGCACCGCTTTTTTCGGGATTCAGCCGTGCGTACCGCTGCCGCTTGATCCATTTTCCGAGGGCATATCCGCTCGGTGAAACGTAATTGATTGGGACATTCAAATTTCCATAGACTTCAAAATAGCGCTTGGCTTCCTGATATCCTTCGTTCCACTGGCGGTCATTGCGATTGCCCCAGTACATCCCGATACGGTTGAGTCGCTCGACCTGTTCGTCCGTCAGCTTTCCTTTCGGGTACGCCCATTGCTGGCTTGCGACCCATTGCCCCAGCCGTTCACCAGCCGCTGTCACATAGGAACGTGGGATATTCAGGTTGCCGTTTTCCTCATAGTAGGCGGCAGCCAGCGCATAAGCCTTTTCCCACTTGGCATCGAAAATGTTCCACACCATACCGATCTCATCCAGCTGTGCGATGCGTTCTTCTTTTAAGCGGCCATTCAGCTTCTGCTGCCGGGTCTTGATGATCCACTGTCCCAAAGGGTAGCCGTCCGGGTCGGTGTATTTGCCGGGCACCATCAGATTTCCGTAGGTGTCGTGGTATTTCTTTGCGACCTCAAATCCATGCTGCCACGCGATTTCTTTTCGGTTGCCCCAGACCATCCCGATGCTGTCCAGCCGCGCGATCTGCTGCTCGGTCAGATTGCCTTGGATCTGCCCCTCACGCACCCGGCGCTGGGTCACCAGCCACACCCCAAGGCTCAGACCGCCGGGCGTGGTATACAGTTTCGGGACGTTCAGGTTGCCGTGTTCCGCATAGTAGATACTCGCCTCAGAGAAGTAGTGCTCCCAGCCGGAAGAAAGGCTCGCCTGCAGCTGTTCGAACAGCACCCGGCAGTCGTGCACCTGCTCGACGACCTCGAACCGCTCGGTCACGATCTTATCGCCTTCGCCGTTGGCGTAGAGCCGATGAACAGCCTCCTGCATCTCGCTTTGCAGACCGGAAATGCTGGTCAAGCCCTCAAAGTTGTTGACCACGTCCAGAATCAGCGGGGCTGCGGTGTCCCCGGCAGTCAAGGCGCGGCCAATTTGCTGCTTGTAAATAATGGGAGAAATGGTAGGTCGGAACAGAATGACCCCAGAAATTCCCTCTACATGGACGCCCTCGTTGAGCATATCGATGCAGAACAGCAGCTTCAGCCGGTCACTGGTGTCCGTTTTGAAGTCTGCAAAAGCCTTGTCGGTGTTCGGATCATCCGAGTAGGCTTCGTACACCACCACGTCCGGGTTGACCCCGGCAAACCACTCCGGCACATGGGACACCATCTCGTCCATGTGCTCCTTGTTGGCGCAGAACACAATGTACTTGCCAGCCTTATTCGTGATATGATGTGCAAAGACCCTATCCAGACCATCCGCTTGTTCCAAAGCGCGGCGCAGGGCGTCCAGATATTTCTGATTCACATCCTGAATGCCCGGTGCCCGCAGGTTATCCACCCGTGCCTGATACTTTGCAAGCGTTTTCTGGTACTGATAAACTGTGGTCACATATTTCGGGGCAGGCAAAATACCCCTGACGACTGCTTCGCCAAGGGTCATGTTGCTCGCAACACGGCTATCAAAAAGCTCTTCGGCCATATCGCGGTTATTATCCAGATATCGGATGTTTGTCGCTGTCAGCCCCAGAAGCTTTGCATCCGGGCATAACTTTAATAAAGCCACCGTGCTTTCGCCCCAACATTCAGCACCGGCACGGTGGAATTCATCGAGTATAATATAGGCAGGCTTCTGCGCTGCTATTTCGTCCAGCTGCGCCTGCGTGCAACACATCAGTTTGGCATAGGTATAAAAGTGAACGTTTGCCAGCGGAAAATCCGAGTCGTTCCTTTTCAGGCTCTCCAGCTGGGTCTTAAAGATATATTCACTGGGAGAAAGCCAGATTACGACCTTCTCCGGGTTGTCCTCGATCAGCTTGAACGCAATATAGCTCTTTCCAGTGCCGGTGGGATGAACAATGGCGGCCTTGCCATACTGCTCCATCATCCGGACTGCCGCATGATATGCTTTCTCGTTGTGCTCAAACAGACGCAATGCCACCTTGTTCACCCCTTTCCGCAATAAAGGGGTATCCTCAATAGTGATAATGGAGGAACATGGTCAGAAATCAGCGTTACTCCATCAGATTTAGCGCTCTCCTACCCCTCATAGACACCTGATGTGAAAATATCCGGTTCATCTCCCGGCGCTTTCGGGTCAAATCAGAGTGCACATAGCGCTGCAAAGTGATGTTGGCGTTAGCGTGTCCTAACAATTCGCTGAGGGTCTTTACATCACACCCCGCCTGCAG
>OHEP01000965.1_pt1 | contig 16833 bp, 22 predicted proteins | sample 1567271 | NCBI WGS metagenome assembly OHEP01 (sample SAMEA3879577, study PRJEB24766) | human gut metagenome | biome: human-associated habitat; feature: feces | place: USA | collected 1985/1987
GCAAGCGTCCGATAGAAGTCGTGAACTTCACAACTGACAATGGACTGGAACTACCGAGCGAACCTCCTTCTTATTTATCAGCCAAGGCAAAAGAGATATACAAGACCGTATATGCTTGGCTGAAAAGCATCGGCTGTACGCAAGGGATACTGCCGTACAACTTGGAAGAGTACGCATTTTGCAAAGCGAGATGGCTTGAATGTGAAGATATGAACACCAAGCACGGACTGCTCGTAAAAGACCAGAACGGCAAACCGATGCCGTCTCCGTTCGTTGGTATGGCACAGCAGTATCTCAAACAAACAAACGAAGTGTGGAGCAAAATCTATATCGTGGTACGAGAAAGCAAATTGTCAAAGTGGGATGAAACGAACCCTAACGATGACATTATGGAAAAACTGTTGGTGGGAAAAGTATGAAGAGTTACAGTCCAATAGAATTTATGCAAGCAAGAATAAGTGCTCCAATACATGATGAACGCTACAAGTCGTTATTTGAGGTTAAATCGAGTAATGGAGTATATAGCAAGCATTAGTTACGGCAAGGACAGCCTTGCAATGCTCGAAGTCATACACCTACATAATCTTCCGCTCGATAGAATTGTCCACGTGGAGATAAAGGCAACGGATACGATACACGCGGATCTTCCGCCGATGGTTGCTTTCAAAGAAAAAGCAGACAAAATCATATATGAAAAGTACGGAATCCGAGTTGAGCATATCTCATCGCCAAAGTCTTACGAAGACTATTTTTATTCTGTCAGTAACGGGAAAAAGAGTCTATATGCGGGGAAAATATATGGTTTTCCAATGCAAAAGGGGAATTGGTGTACGGGACGGCTAAAACAGTCCGTGCTTCAAAAGGTGCAGAGAAATGCGATTGTGTATATCGGAATAGCAATAGACGAACCAAAACGATTTCATAACCTGACCGAAACAAAAAGAAGTCCGCTCGTGGAATACGGGTGGACGGAAAAGATGTGTCGAGAATGGTGCGAAGAGAACGGACTATTAAGTCCGACTTATGAAACATCGCTGCGTGGCGGGTGTTGGTTTTGCCATAACCAATCTACGGCGCAGTTACGCTTGCTGCGAAAACAGTATCCGAAACTGTGGGCGAAATTATTAGAGTGGGACTTGGATAGTCCGATTTCATTCAAGGGAAACGGACGCACGGTTCACGACTACGAGCGAAGATTTCAATTAGAAGAACAAGCAAAAGTCCCAATGGATAGAACATTCCGTTGGGGAATGATGGAGGATAAATCAATGATTAAACATATCTACACGGCAGAGTCGGTGACTTGCGGTCACCCCGACAAACTTGCAGACCTTATTGCGGACAGCATTCTCGATGCTTGTCTGGAACAGGACGAAGACAGCAGAGTGGCATGCGAAGTATTGCTTGCCCATAACAAATGCTTTATTGCCGGGGAGATTACGACCAATGCAAAAGTCGACTACGAGTATATCGCCAGATGTGTGATTGCCGAAGTCGGCTACGATGCAAACGACATCGAATACGAAGTCCGCATCCACGAACAGAGCGCGGATATTTCTGGGGCAGTCGGCAAGAAAGAACAGGGCGCAGGAGACCAAGGCATCGTCTATGGTTATGCGTCAAGCGAAACCTTAAACTATATGCCGCTCCCGGTTGAACTCGCACATCGATTGACCGATAGACTCACCGAATGTCGCATTAATGGTGTTATAGCGGGACTTTTACCCGATGGAAAGAGTCAGGTGTCGGTTGAATATGACGGGGATAGGTTCTCTCGAATCGTGTCCATTGTTGTGTCGGCACAGCACCGAGAAGACAAACCGCTCGATGAACTGACGGCGGAGATTAAGGAAAAGGTAATTGCTCCCGTTTTTGCGGAGTACGACATTTCCAAGACCGAAATCCTCGTCAATCCGTCAGGTCGATTCGTAATCGGTGGGTTCGTTGCAGATACAGGGCTGACCGGGCGAAAACTTATGGTGGATACCTATGGCGGAATCGCCCATAATGGTGGCGGTGCGATGAGCGGTAAGGATGCAAGCAAGGTAGATAGAAGCGGCGCATATCTTGCAAGATACATTGCAAAGAATGTGGTTGCATCGAAACTTGCGGAGAAGTGCGAAGTCGCGCTTTCTTATGCTATTGGTGTTCCTAAACCAACAAGCATTGACGTCAATACATTCTACACGGGAACGGTCAGCGAAGTTCTCATCAAGAAAGCAATCGAAAAGGTCTTTGACCTTTCGGTGGCGGGAACGATTGAAAAACTCGTCCTTAAGAAACCCGTGTATGCACAGACGGCAGTTGGCGGACATTTCGGAAAGGACTTCCTTGCTTGGGAACTCGTAGACAAAGCGGAGGAAATCAGCAATGCCGTCAACAAGGGATAAACTCATCACGGACAATATGCGGCTCGTCTACCATATGTACGGAAAAATCGGTGACGGTCCCATAAAGGAAAACTACAAGGAAGACATCATCTCCGAGGGAATGCTCGGACTATGCAAGGCGGCGGACACCTTTGACGAAAGCAGGGGTGTCCGATTCAGTACATGCGCGGCTATGTGCATACGGAACGCAATGCTGATGTTTATCCGCAAGACAAAAAAGCATTTTCCACGGGAAGTTTCGCTATACGAAGCAGTCGGAAGAGATGCCGATGGCAAAGAACTCACTTTGGCGGACATTATAGAAGACGAGAGCCAGAGTGAAGATGAAATCATCACGCGAATTATGCTCGAAGACTTTGAAGAAAAGCAGGCTCCTATCGATAAGAAAATCATTAACGAATTGAAGCAAGGAAAGCGACAAATCGAGATTGGAAGAAACCTCGGAATGAGTCAAGCACAGGTTTCAAGGCGAATTCGAAAGATGCGAGAAAAGTTTCAAAATTAACGAAGTTTATACTGGACTTTCAGTCGCCTTTACGGTATTTTGTTTGACTTGAAAGGAGGTGGCTACGATGAGCAAGCCAAGAATAGAATTCCATAGCCGAGGTCCCGAAGGGAACATTTACTTCATACTCGGCAAGACAAGAGATGCGCTTCGCCACGAGCGGAGAATTAGCGACTACAACGATATGTGGGAGCGGGTGCAAAAGAGCAAAAGTTACCCTGCAGCACTCGCTGAAATCCGCAAAACAGTAGACCTTATCGACCTTGACGGGGCGTTCTAATAACAAATAAGACATGGAGAGAGTAATGTCTCTCTTCTTGTCGTTTATGGAGGTTGAATGGCAGAGAGTAAGATAATTACAAAATCAAACGGCGAACTGTTCAACCCTGACCTTGCACAAAGGGCTATTACTTTTATCAATATGCTCAAGCACACCAAAGGAGAATGGCACGGCAAAAACTTCGATTTGTTGCCGTGGCAAACCAAGATTATATCGGATGTATTCGGGACCGTTAAGCCAAACGGATACCGACAATACAACACAGCCTATGTCGAAATACCGAAGAAACAAGGTAAGTCCGAACTCGCCGCAGCTGTCGCTCTTTATCTCCTTGCGGGTGACGGAGAGTGGGGTGCTGAAGTATATGGCTGTGCAGCCGATAGGCAACAGGCATCGATTGTATTCGATGTCGCTTGCCAGATGGTAGAGCAATGCCCGGCACTAAAAAAGAGAATCAAGCCGATCATATCACAAAAGCGGCTCGTGTATTTACCGCTTAACTCGTTCTATCAGGTGTTGTCGGCAGAGTCCTATACCAAACACGGACTCAATGTCCACGGAGTCATATTCGATGAGCTTCACGCACAGCCGAACAGAGCATTATACGATGTTATGCTACACGGCTCTGGTGATGCACGAAAGCAGCCGCTTTTCTTTTTGATAACGACAGCCGGGACGGATCGCAACTCGATATGTTGGGAAGTCCATTCCAAAGCCAAGGACATCATAGAAGGACGAAAGCTCGACAAATCGTTCTATCCAGTCATTTACGGAGCGGAAGACGATGACGATTGGGGAGACGAAAAGGTGTGGTATAAAGCCAACCCGTCTCTTGGCGTCACTGTTGATATAGACAAACTGAAAACCGCATTCAACTCGGCGAAAGAGAACCCCGCCGAAGAGAACTTATTTAGACAACTGCGACTCAATCAATGGGTAAAGCAGAACGTGCGGTGGATGCCGATGGATGCTTGGGATAAATGCGATTTTGCGGTAAATGCGGAGAAACTTCTCGGCAGAGAGTGCTATGGCGGACTTGACCTTTCGTCAAGTACCGACATCACGGCATTCGTGTTGGTGTTCCCACCGACAGCCGATGACGATAAATACAGCATTCTTCCGTACTTTTGGATACCAGAAGACACGATAGATTTGCGAGTAAGACGCGATCACGTTCCATACGATACTTGGCTCGGTCGTGGGCAAGTAATCGCCACCGAGGGCAACGTCATCCACTACGGGTACATTGAGAACTTCATCGAAGACCTCGGCACGAAATACCACATCAAAGAGATTGCGTTCGATAGGTGGGGTGCGGTGCAAATGGTGCAAAATTTGGAAGGAATGGGGTTCATGGTCGTACCATTCGGTCAGGGTTTTAAGGATATGAGTCCGCCGACAAAGGAACTGATGAAACTCGTGTTGGAGCAGAAGATAGCGCACGGCGGGAATGTTCCGCTTCGATGGATGATGGATAACGTGTATGTTCGCACCGACCCGGCAGGAAACATCAAGATGGACAAGGAAAAGTCCACCGAGCGAATAGACGGAGCGGTAGCGACCGTTATGGCGCTTGATCGAGCAATTCGAAACGAAGGCTCGTCAGATAGCGTATATAACGAACGCGGAATTATCGTGATTTAGGGCAAAAAGGCTTGAAAAAAACTAAAAGATTTGATATAATGACAACGTAGAAGAAGACTTGCTCGCAAAGAATGAAGAACTTTTGCAAGGTTAAACGAGATATATCCAATACATTACGGATTCATTTGAGTGTTTCTTCTTTGAAAGTCAAGTAATCCTTTTAACTATCGGTAACTGGTGAAATTCTCGTTAAGTTATCGAGAAAGTGGGAGAGAGGCCATAGGTGCCTCCGAAATTGTTAAATGCATTACACCATACAAACAAGGGCAATTGAAAGATTGCTTTGTTTTGTTGTGTGTAGTGCCATAGATTTGAACCCAAGCCACTTACACACAGCAGTGTATGTGGCTTTTATTATGGGTTCAAAAGGAGGTGCTACACATGAGCAAAGGACGCGGAGTATCTGGTTATACCCACAGCCAAAGGCAACTTGATGATTATGCCAATCAGCATAATCCTAAAAATTCTGCTTACTGGGCAAACCAAGACAATCACGCAAACCAGTGCAATCCCAATAACGATGAGTATTGGCATAGCCGTGGTGACAGCGATGATGACGATGAAGACTAACTAAAAGAAAGAACCGTTTGGAGCAATTCAAACGGTTTTTTCATACCCAAAACAGGAGGAACAAATGGAAATAGAGAGAAGAAAGGTGGACGAACTCAAAGCCGCCGAGTACAATCCTCGCAAGGACTTGCGACCGGGAGATGCCGAGTACGAGAAGCTCAAACGAAGTATTCAAGAGTTCGGTTATGTCGAACCAGTTATATGGAACAAGCGAACGGGAACGGTTGTCGGCGGTCACCAAAGGTTGAAGGTAATGAAAGACCTCGGCTACGAAGAAGTCGATTGCGTGGTGGTTGACCTTGACGAAAAGAAGGAAAAGGCACTCAACATCGCATTAAACAAAATCAGCGGCGAGTGGGATAACGACCTATTGGCAAACCTTTTGAAAGACCTTGACGGGAGCGGTTATGATATCACTCTCACGGGTTTTGACCTTGCCGAAGCACAGGAACTGTTCGGTAGCGGCAGTATAGAGAACGTTCACGAAGACGATTTCGATGCCGAAACAGCCGTCGAAGAGATTGCCGAACCAAAGACCAAACGCGGCGATCTATGGATACTCGGACAGCACCGACTGCTTTGTGGCGATTGCACCCAAAAGGAAGATGTGGCAAAAGTCTTGGAAGATAAGTATGCCGATGTTATGGTCACCGATCCGCCGTATAACGTGGACTACGGCGGAACGATAAACGGGAAAGACAGAAACATCGCCAACGACAATCTCTCCGAAGATGATTTCTACCAGTTCCTTTTGAGTTTTTACAAGGCGGCGGAAGCAAACCTAAAAAAGGGCGCACCCGTGTATGTGTTCCACAGCACGAAAGAATCTGTAAATTTCATCAAGGCGATGGTGAATGCGGGTTTCAAATACGCGCAAACGCTTGTGTGGTACAAGAACCACTTTACACTTGGTAGACAAGACTATCAGTGGATACACGAGCCTATCCTATACGGATGGAAAGAGGGTGCCGGGCATTACTTCATCAATGACAGAACGCTCTCAACGGTCTATGAAGATGTAAGGCTAAATGCAAGGAAAATGAGCAAAGCCGACCTTGTGGACTTTATCGACAAACTGTTCGAGAAGCCGACTTCGGTCATTCTCGACAATAAGCCGTCCAAGTCCGCCGACCATCCGACAATGAAACCGATAACCCTATGTGCCAAACTCATCTACAACAGCAGCCACGAAGGGGATACAGTGCTTGAACCGTTCGGCGGTAGCGGTTCGACCTTGGTGGCGGCGGAGCAACTGAACCGCAAGTGCTGTGTCATAGAACTCGAACCGAAGTATTGCGATGTCATTGTCAGACGCTACAAGGAACTCTGCCCGGCGATAGCGGTCAAGCATATCCGTGACGGTGTCGAAATCTACGATTAAAGGGTTTGATTTTCTTTGTTAATTCTTTGTGTTTTCGCCTGCTTTCGCTGGACTTGTTCGATTGTTTAAGGTATATTGTGTTTGCAAAAAGAGATGCAAAGGCAACAGCCGAAAGGAGCATATAAATGGAAACGAAAAAGGAAATTCGCAATTACTGCAAGAACAAGCTCAAAGCACTGGTGAGAGACCACAACCACTATAACAAAGTGAAATACAAGGATGCGGTCGAAGACTACAGAACGGCAATCGATGTCCTTGTCGACTACGCGAAAAGAAACGGCATCAAGATCGGATACAAGATGGACGAAAACGGATACATCACGGTGGCATAAGGAAGTAGAGAACCATGAACAAGCAACTCATCGAAATCGCAAAAAGGAACTCATACAGCATCGAAGAAAGAGGTGACCTCGAAACCCGAAACAGCGACAGCGAAGACTTCATCGAAATGAGTGTGTGGAGCATAAAGGCAATGCTCGAAGAAGCATACGAACTCGGCAAAAAAGCCGCCAAAGGGAACAAATAAGGGGTGGCAGAGATGAAAGCAACAATCGTGAGAAAGGTAGCGAACATCAAGGACTGGCACGATGCGGTAGCCGAATACAAGCACATGCACGGCAAGGAAATGCCGAAGGCGGAAGTCAAGGTGGAGAAAACAATCCATCTGACCGCAACCGAGTTCGATAAGGTAGCGAACGACCTATTCGAAGACTGCAAATGGGTGCAGGAAAACAAAGACCTTATGAGAATAGACGAAGACGGGGTGTGGCACATGATAGCACTCCAATGCAAGGACAGAAACTACAAAATCCTAATCAATAGCGAAGGGTTCTCCTATCCGAGATACACCGCAATCGTATAACATAAAAAATAACATAACAAGGACACCGCCCAAACAAGGCGGTGTTCGGCATTTATGGAGGTAAAATGGGAATATTCGGACGGAGCAGAGACGCTCCCAGAAAAGAGAAACGAACAGCACCGTCAAAGGAAATGCAAGAGTTCATCAGGGGTGTAGATGTCGACTTTATCGGCAACAGTAACAGCGGCATCAATGTGAACGAAATGCGTGCGATGCAAACTTCCGCCGTTTATGCTTGCGTGAAGATCTTGGCGGAGACAATAGCGAGTTTACCGCTACACCTATTTAAGAAAGGTAAAGGCGGTAAGAATGAAATGGCGGAGCAACATCCGCTTTTTTCTTGCCTTTATGAGTTTCCGAACGAAGAGATGACGAGTTTCGAGTTCAGGGAAACGATGATGACCTCGCTCCTTTTGTGGGGTAACGCATACGCAAGAATCATTCGAAAGCAAGGTCATACGACTGAACTGTGGTACTTAAAGCCGAATCAAATGGTAGTGGAACGAGACAGCACCACGGGCAAGATTAAGTACACCTATTCGGACGAAATAACCAACAAAACCTATGTCTACCGACCAGACCAAATCTTCCACATCAAAGCAATGTCCATAGACGGAGTGAAAGGCTTGAGCCCCATAGCGCAAGCAAGAGAGGCTGTTGGACTCGCCTTGGCAACGGAAGAGTATGGAGCGAAGTTCTTCGGCAACGGAGCAAGACCGGGCGGTGTGTTGGAACACCCCGGCACGCTCAAAGATCCCGAAAAACTCCGACAGTCTTGGAATCAAGTGTATCAGGGAACAAGGAACAGCCATAAGGTGGCGGTTCTTGAAGAGGGTATGAAGTACCATACCATAGGTATCGCACCCGAAGACGCGCAGTTCTTGGAAACGAGAAAGTATCAAGTGAACGAGATATGCCGTATCTTCCGTGTTCCGCCACATCTTGTCGGTGACCTTGAAAGGGCAACCTTTTCCAACATAGAACATCAATCCATAGAGTTTGTTCAGCACACCATACGGCCGTGGCTTGTAAGGTGGGAGCAAGAGATAAGCCGTTCACTCCTTGACGAGAAAGAACGGCTTTTGTATTTCGCCAAGTTCAATGTGGACGGACTATTGCGTGGTGACTACAAATCCCGAATGGAAGGCTATTCCATAGGACGGCAAAACGGGTGGTTGTCTATCAACGATATAAGGCGGCTTGAAGATATGAGTCTTGTCCCGGCGGAACAGGGCGGTGACGATTATCTCGTCAATGGTTCGATGATGTCGGCACAGGTCGGACAGCAGAACAAACAAAACAATCCAGACGAAGGAGGTAGCAATGGAGAAGAAAACGAACAAAAAGGAACTCCGAATGCTCCCGCTAAAGGAAATAAGAATAAACGAAAGTGACGGCGGAACGTGTATCGAAGGACATGCCGCCGTTTTCGATTCGTGGTCTGAACCCTTGGGCGGCATTTTCCCTTTCAAAGAGAAAGTGCGAAAGGGTGCGTTTGCGGAGAGCATCGGCAGGGACGATATCCGTGCTTTGTTCAATCACGATCCAAACTATGTACTCGGCAGAAACAGAGCGGGAACGCTTGAACTCGTAGAAGACAATGTAGGACTCCGTGTCCGCATTACTCCGCCGGATACGAGTTGGGCAAGGGACATTACCACGAGCATCCGCCGTGGGGACATTTCGCAAATGTCAATCGGGTTCGTTGTGGAAGACGATGAATGGTCATCCAAAGACGGAATCGATACGAGAGAACTCAAGAAAGTTCGCTTGTTTGACGTCTCGCCCGTAACGTTTCCGGCATACACGGCAACCGATGTCGGTGTTCGTGCAATGCAAGAATATGACGTGTATAAGACCGAGCAACGCAAAGTAGCGGAAGAAACGGAAAACGCAGTTAAAAAGGCAAAACAGCAGGAAAAACTCAAGAACCTGCAAGTAAAATTCAAAATCATTTAATCGGAGGAAAACAGATGAATATGAAGAAAATTCTCGAAATGAAAGCAAAGAGAGAGGATGCAAGACTCAAGGCGATGGCTGTGCTTAACAAGGCGGAAGCCGAAGACCGTTTCCTCTCCGAAGAAGAGCAGAAGGACATCGATAAGTATGAAGAGGAAATCCGTGCGTGGGATGAGAGTATCGGCAGAGCGGAAAAACTTCTCGCTATCGAACCCGAAGACCGTTCGACCGAGAAACCCGAAGTAAAACCCACTCCCGCCAAGGACAATGAAAAGAGATTTTCGTCTTTCGGAGAACAGCTCATGGCGGCATATAGAGCGGCAATGCCGGGCGGCAAAGTGGACGAGAGACTTTCCACGAGAGCGGCAAGCGGTCTTAACGAAACCACTCCCTCGGACGGCGGTTTCCTTGTTCAGCAGGACTTTGTGACCGAACTCTTGAAGAGAACCTATGAAACGGGTATTCTCGCAAGCAAGGTCAAGAAGATTCCTATCAGCACCAACGCAAACGGAATGAAAATCAATGCCATTGACGAAGACAGCCGCGCGAACGGCTCTCGTTGGGGCGGTGTGCAGACCTACTGGGAAGGCGAAGCGGACGAGATCACCGCAAGCAAACCCAAGTTCAGACAGATGGAACTCTCGCTCAAGAAACTCACGGGTCTTTGCTATGCGACCGATGAACTTTTGCAGGACGCAGCGGCACTCGAAGCCGTTATTCGTCAGGCATTCGCAGAAGAGTTCGGCTTCAAGATTGACGATGCCATCCTTTCGGGTAGCGGCGAAGGCGAACCGCTCGGTATCCTTAACAGCGGTGCAATCGTGACCGTGGCGAAAGAAGCAAGCCAGACGGATATCATCACCGTGGAGAACCTCATCAAGATGTGGAACAGACTTTGGTCTCGTTCCAGAGCAAACGCGGTGTGGTATATCAACCAAGAACTTGAACCTTACCTTTACACGCTCAAAATCGGAGATAAACCCGTGTATATCCCGGCAGGCGGTCTTTCCGAGAAACCCTACGGCACGCTCTTCGGCAGACCTGTTGTGCCTATCGAACAGTGTAGTGCCGCAGGCGAAGTCGGTGACATCATCCTTGCGGATATCGGTCAGTACCTTCTCATCGACAAAGGCGGTGTGAAGTCGGCAAGTTCCATTCACGTCAGATTCCTTTACGATGAGAACGTGTTCCGTTTCATCTACAGGGTTGATGGTAAACCTATCTGGACGAAACCGCTCACTCCTTACAAGGGAAGTGCGACTGTTTCGCCGTTCGTCACTCTTGCAAAGAGGGGCGCGTAAACCAAAATACATTAGGGAGGTATGAGTATGATTACTCTTCAAGAAGCCAAAGAGTTTTTGAGAGTTGACGGCGATGATGAGGAAAATCTCATAGCCTCGCTGATTGTGGCTGCACAGGAATTGACGGAAGATGTGCTTCGAAGACCGCTTGCGGAACTTGAACCTCTTCCCGAAACTGTGCGGCAAGCAATGCTTATAGTTGTAGCCACGCTTTACGAAGAAAGGCAAATCTCAAAGGATAAGACGGGTATCGACATATCCGAAACCCTTGACCTTGTCAGACGAATGCTGTTCGCCTACAGGAAAGAGAGGTTCTGATGGACATTGGCAAGCTCAACCGAAAGGTGGAAATCCTGACCTTTGTGTGGGAGAGAGACGATTGCGGCGGGCAAGAAGGCAAGTGGGTGACTACGGGCATCAGATGGGCGAGAATCGAGCCTGTGAGCGGTACGGAGTATTTCACTTCGCAACAAGTTTCAGCGGAAACTGTGGTGAAGATAACGCTCCGATATACAACCGATGTGACCGTTCTAAACCGAGTCCGATACGGGAACTCGTTATACGAAATAATCGGAGTATCGGACGATAAAATGGGGCATAAAGCCACAATACTCAATTGCAAGGAGATCGTGAACGATGGGCTACAGCGCAAAGCAACGCAAGGTTAAAACGAAAGTAGAAGGCGCAGACAAACTCGTGAAAGATATCCGAGCAATGGAAGATGCGGCATCATCGGTGCTTATGACGGGAGCAAAGGCAGGCGGTAAGATTGCACTTGACGATGCAAGACGGAATTGCCCGGTGGATACGGGAACGCTGAAAGCAAGCCTGAAACTCAACGAAGGCAAAGCAACGGAAACGAAAGCGACCGTGTCGGTGGACTATGACAAGTCGCTCCGATACGGCACATTCGTGGAACTCGGTGCAAGGGGAAGACCCGCCAATCCGTTTCTGCGAAATGCCGTGGATGGGAACATCGACAAGATAAACGATGAGATCGTGAAAGCAATCTCGAACGCGGTGGGGAGAAAACTATGATGGACATCTGCCAAGCAATATATGCGTATTTAAACGAATGTGTGGGGAATAAAATATTCCCCATAATGCTCCCCGAAGACGCGCCACTCCCGGCAATCGTTTATTCTCCCGTGCTTGCCAACTACGATTCGGCTTTGCAAGGCGATACGGGGTTTGTCAGGCAAACGATACAGTTCGTGTGTCACGACAGGACATTCAAAAAAGCAAGAGAATTGTCAAGATTGGTAAAGCGTGCCTTTCAAGACTTTCACGGAAATATGTGCGGCTTAGAAATCCAAGCCGTTTTCATTAAAACGGACTACGAGTACAACGGGAACACCGCGTTGAAGTTCAATACGGAAGAGTACCTGTCGAGCATCGAGTTCGAGTTTTATTACAACGAAAAATAGGAGGACGAAAATGGCGGTAGCAGGTAAAAACGGAAAAGTGATTATCGGTGAGAGCGGAAATCAAAAGGTAGCCGCAATCAAGAACTGGTCGCTTGAACTGTCGCTCGAAACTTTGGAAACGACCGCTCTCGGTGATGATTGGAAGAACTACATCACGGGTCTTAAAGAGTGGACGGCGAGTTCGGAAGGCGATTATTCAGTCCCGACCGACACGCAAGGACAAGCAGCATTACAAGAAGCGTATCTCGCAGGCACGACCGTAACCGTAAAACTGTATGTGGACGGAACGAACTACTATCAGGGAACGGCATACATCAGCAGTTTGTCAATCGAAGATCCGGTGGATGACGTGGTCAGCATCAGCCTTGAACTCACGGGTACGGGCGAATTGAGTTTTCATAAAGGAGAGTAAGAATGAAGAACGGAGTAACCATCAATCTGGATAAACCCAGAACATTGAGATATGGCATCAATGCGCTCGTCAAGGTAGAAGACCTTACGGGCAAAAGCATTACGACCCTTGACCTTTCGCACGTGGGCATCAAAGACTTGCTCATTATCGTGTATGCGGGGCTTTGCCACGAAGACAAAACCCTTACACTCGAAAAGGTTGGTGACCTTATTGACGAGTATTCGAACATCACCGAGATCGCCGAAAAACTCGGTGAAGCCTTTACGCTTGCATTCGGCAAGGCGGAAGGTAAACAGGGGGAATAAGTGAGACTGCTTTTGACCTTTCCGAGTTTTGCGAAAAGGCAGTCGTGTTCTTTGACATAGACCCCATACAGATCGGCAATTACACTCCGTATGAAGTGATGCTGCTTGCAAAGCAAAAGCGAGAGCGGGAAACTCGACTGTTCGAGGATAACATCACTCTTGCGTGGCATACGGAAGCCTTTGCAAGGCAAAAGAAGTTGCCGATTCTTTCAAAGATACTGAAAGACGTAAGGAAGAAACCGAAGAAAACAAACTCGGCGGGTGATGCCGTACTCAAAGCAATGGCGGCAGAGCAAGGAATAATCATCAAATAGGGGGTGAGGACAGTTGGCGGTTATAAGAAACCTTGTGGTAAAGATAGCGGCGGACATATCCTCGCTCTCGAAAGGGTTGGATAATGCCCAAAAGAAGATACAAAAGGTGTCAGCAAGCCTGACGAAAGCGGGAACGAAACTCTCGGCAACCGTTACGGCTCCGCTTGTGGCACTCGGAACGAAGTCGGTCATGGTGTCGCAACAGTTCGAGCAGTCGATGGCAAACGCGGCATCTGTCGCAGGCGCTACAAGCGAAGAACTCGCAAGAATGACATCAATCGCCCGTGAAATGGGCGCGAAGACGGTTTTCTCGGCATCGGACGCGGCGGACGCTTTGTATTATATGGCGTCGGCAGGTTACAAGGTAGACCAGATGGCGGACTCTATCGAAGCGACACTTAACCTTGCATCGGCAACGCAGAGCGACTTGGCATTCACAACCGAAACCGTTATTTCGACCTTAAACCAGTTCGGCTTGGAAGCAAACCAAGCGGAGCGAGTGACCAATGTGTTTGCGGCGGCAATTGGTGACTCTATGGCATCGATGGATAAACTCGCAAACTCAATGGGATATGTCGGTCCTGTGGCAAACAGCCTTGGCTATACGATAGAAGAAACGGTCGGCGCACTGTCCGTGTTATACGATGCAGGCTATGACGGAAGTACGGCAGGAACTTCGCTTCGACAAGCATTTGTATCTCTTATGAACCCGTCAACGGCGGCGCTCGGAATCTTTGAAGAACTCGGCATAGCCGTAGAAGACATAAACCCGGCAACCAACGATTTCGCATCAATTCTTGATAGATTACGAGACGCTGGGTTGGACACCGCGCAAGCAATGGAGATTTTCGGCGCAAGAGGCGGTCCGGGTATGCTTGCCTTGATGTCGGCGGGCGGTGATGCCGTAAGGGGAATGACCAAAGCCATTACGGGAACGAACAAAGCGACCGACATGGCGGCAACACAGCTCGATACTTTGCAAGGACAATGGAAGATCCTGAAATCCGAGCTTGAAGAGATAGCGATCTCGTTCGGAGACGTGCTGATTCCGCTCATTCGACAGTTTATAACGAAGTATATCTCCCCACTGACGGCAAAGATTATGGGTCTGTCGATGGGAACGCGAAAACAAATTGTAGTCATAGCACTGCTTGCGGCGGCAATCGGACCATTGCTTATCGTTATAGGGAAACTTGTCGGCAGTCTCGGCACAATCATTAAGGTGGCAAAAGTCCTATTCACGAAAGCGGGGCTTATCGGTTTAGCAATAGCGGCGGTAGTCGCTTTGCTCGTGTATTTATGGAAGACCAACGAAGACTTCCGCAATGCCGTAATCCGCATATGGGAGAAGATTAAGTCTGTCATTATAAGCGTAGCCAACGCTATAAAAGCGTGGTGGGACGAGAACGGAGAACGCATCAAAGCGGCGGTCGCGCAAGCCTTGAAAACGGTTTGGAAATGCGTGAAAGAGGTCTTCTCGAAATTGCTTGCTATAGCCAAGAAAGTATGGCCACTCGTAAAGAAAATCGTACTTGATACAGTCAATGGAATCAAGACGTTTTGGGAAAAATACGGCAAGCAGATACTCAAAGTCGTCTCGGACGTTTTCACCCGTCTTTGGACGATTATAAAAAGTGCGTTTGACGTTATAAGCAATGCGGTGCTGAAATTCCTAAACTATGTCGAACCGCTGTGGGAGAAGATAAAGGCACTCTTCGCATCGCTGTGGGACACCATCGTAGAACTCTACCAACTTTTGAAACCCGTGTTTGACTTGATTGGAAAAATCATCGAGGTGCTGTACGGGGTAGTGGTCGGAGTTGTCAACGGAATCATTGCAGCTCTCGGTCCGTTCTTGAGTGCGGTTTTGGATATGGCGAATGCCATTATCGAAGTGATAAAGTTCGTGTGCGCGATACTCAAAGGCGATTGGTCGGATGCGTGGACGCATATGCAGAACATTGCTACGAGTATTTGGAGCGCTATTAAAAATATCTTTCTCGGTATTTGGGAGTTTATCAAAGGCTTTGGGCAAGGGTTCGTAGACTTTTTTCAAGGTATCGGTGTGAATGTGCTGGATATCTTCCGCAATATTTGGACGGGTATCAGCGGGTTTTTCACGAACATTTGGAACGGCATCTGCTCGGTATGCGGTTGGATTTGGGATAAAATCACAGGCTTGTTTTCAAGCATCGGCGATTACTTCTCGAACCTTTTCAAAGAGGCATTCAACTGGGGTAAGAACCTGATACAGAACATTGCAGACGGCATCAAGAATGCGTGGAACAAAGTTGTAGACGGGGTAAAGTCAATCGGACAGTCGATAAAAGACTTCCTCGGTTTCGGCTCTCCGACAAAGAAAGGTCCGGGACACACGGCAGACGAGTGGATACCAAACCTAATGGATATGATGGCGGACGGAATGTACGACAACACGCCGATGTTAGAGCAAGCGGCGGCGCAGGTCGCATCTTCGTTGAACATCACCGCATCGGCAAACCGAGCGGTAGTCGGTAGCGGAAGCAGTCCCTATGGAGATATGGTCAACGGAATGCTACAAGGAATAACGGCAATCAATAACGGCAGTAGCGAAGACCAAAAGGACATTGTCTTGGAGATTGACGGACAACAGTTCGCAAGGCTTATTATGCCGAAGCTGAACAAGGAATACAAGCGAAACGGCATTGCATTAAGGGAGGTGTAAGATGGCAGTTTTCTTCAAAATAAACAGTAAGACGATAAAAGCACCGACCGAACTCACTTGCTCGACCGAAGTGCTGGATAAGTCGGAAAGAACGATGGACGGCACAATGGTCGTGGACGTTATCGGGCGAAAGAGAAAGGTTGAAGTCTCGTGGAAATATCTCTCAAAAGAAGATATGGGACTCTTGACTGCCGAAACGAAAAGCGGCTCTTTCGTGACGATAGACTACAATGATCCCGAAACAGGAAAGTTGACGTCGATGACCGCTCGTCCGCAGGACTTGTCCTGTCAGCCACGATACGATTGGGTAAAAGGCAAGATAATGTGGGCAAGTGTGAGTATTGCGTTTGTGGAGAGATAACCTATGGAATATACGGATAATCCACGAAAAATACTCGGCAGAGTGGACGTTATCTACTCGGATACAGAAATCAGCAAGGACATTCAAACAACGGAAAGCGGTAATTCGGCTATCAGCCATCCGGACGAAGTGTTCGGCGCATACCTTGTGCCGACAGTCAAAGGCTGTACGATGGACGGCAATGCGACAATGGACGGCTCCTTTCAGATGATGGACGATTCGGTCGTTCTCGGTTGGTGGAGCGGTTCGTTGTCGGGTAGTGATGGTGTGTTTGCAAACGCACCATGGATCGAGATATCGTTTGTCAAGCGTCCGATAATATCTTGGGTGGTATTGGGCGATGAAAAGCGGAATGAATACCCGATTGACTTTATCGTACAGTACAAGAGAGATGGATTGACTGTCCATTCGCAACGTG
>OHEP01000972.1_pt1 | contig 16725 bp, 18 predicted proteins | sample 1567271 | NCBI WGS metagenome assembly OHEP01 (sample SAMEA3879577, study PRJEB24766) | human gut metagenome | biome: human-associated habitat; feature: feces | place: USA | collected 1985/1987
ACCGGAGAAAGTGCAATAGTCAAAGTGAGAAGCCTTATATTTTTTGACATCCGCAAGAGAAGTCATTGAACGCAGAGTTTCCGTTTGTGGTTGGGCATAATGGCCAACCACATATCGGTACACATCCACAATGCCTATTGCCCTTAACGGCTCAATGTTCTGGATGGGCTTACGAAAAAATGAAAAACAATAATCCGTCGCTTCCATATTATCTGATAATCTTTTTGGATTTGACAAATTGTTCGGCTTCCAACATAAGGTCGTCCTGTGTCTTGTGGACTTTGCTCTTCAACCAATCATCTATTTCCGATTGTAAAAAAGCCAATGCCTTATTTATCTTATGTACGGGTATCTGTTTGGCTGACACCCATCCATAAACCGTTTGCTTAGCCGGATGTGATGGCAGATAAGCACAAAGCTCATCTATATCCATCCATTTAGGTGAATCACTTGCCTGCTTATGCTGCAAGGCTTTTACGGTGGACTGTAATTCTTCAACAGTCTTAATCAGGTAGGACAATGCATTTGGCATTTCCTCTAACGAATTTACGGTATAACTCATATTCTCGCGTTTTTAAGTTTGATGCCGCAAAACTATATGGATACTTACGGGGGCTAAATAGGTGCTTGATTGCCACCAATCAACCCCTCATTTGCCACCGTCAGTTTTAATTTTCATTAAGACGAGGATTATCAGATTAGGCAACAAAGGGAGTAAAAAACGGATGTGTGGATAGAAAACCATGCAATGATGCTGGAATGGAAAAGAAAACCCCTCAAAAAGCAGGGTGCTTCACGAGGGGCAAATGGGTGGTAAATAGAGAATTCCTTTACATAAGTAACTGATGCTCAACGGTGGAAATTAGCACCGCGACCTTTATACGGGCAGGTTATCTATATGTAATGTATTGGCTGCTTTCTCCTTTGCCGCATCCACAATATGAGTATAAATTTGAGTTGTTTTGACATTGGTATGTCCCATTAAAGACTTTATCGTATAAATATCTACGCCGTTTTCAAGGAGCAACGAGGCGAAACTATGACGTGCCAGGTGGAACAGAACCCACAAAGCAGCCGTCAGCAAACAAGTAAAGATAAAACGTAACCCGTTTGAAATGAGCGGTTTTTCACTATTCTGCCAAATGTCGGAAACGCAACGGAGTGCGGAATATTGCACCATTTCAGTTACCAAGCCGTTAGCTGTCAGTTACCGAAGCAAGGACAGGTAACGCACGGAAAATGAAATTGTTGTACGCCCGTGCCGATTGCGCTGATACGCACCGTTCTGCAAATCAATGGACGCTTACTCATAAGTTAATTTTGCAACAAAAACAGTAAGCGTATGAAAGTAGAAAAATTCAAGGTGCTGCTCTACCTGAAAAAGAGCGGAACGGACAAGTCGGGCAAAGCCCCGATAATGGGTCGTATCACGGTGAACCGTACGATGGCGCAGTTCGGATGCAAGCTGTCGTGCAGGCCGGATTTGTGGAACGCGCGAGAAAGCCGTCTGGACGGCAAGAGCCGCGAGGCGGTGGAAACCAACGCGAAACTGGACAAGCTGCTGCTTGCGGTCAATGCGGCGTTCGACACGCTGGTGGAGCGCGAGCAGGACTTTGACGCGACGGCGGTCAAGGACTTGTTCCAAGGCAGCATTGAAACGCAGATGACGCTGCTTCGGATGACCGACCGCATCTGCGAGGACTTGAAGGCGCGTATCGGGATAGACCGTGCCAAAGGAACGTACCCCGGCTATTACTACATGAGAAAAACATTGGGCGAGTTCATCCCGTGGCAGTTCAAGACGAAGGACATCGCTTTCGGGCAGCTTACTGAACAGTTCATCCACGATTACCAGAACTATGTGATGGACGTGAAAGGCTTGGCGGTGGACACGGTGCGCCATTACCTCGCCATCTTGAAAAAGGTATGCCGCATAGCCTACAAGGAGGGATATGCGGAAAGATGCCATTTTGCCAATTTCACTCTGCCTCAAAAGACAGAGCGGACACCGAGGGCGTTGAGCCGCGAGGACTTCGAGAAAATCCGTGATGTGGAGATACCCGCATGGCGCACCACACACATACTCGTCCGCGACCTTTTCCTGTTTGCCTGCTATACGTGAACCGCCTATGCGGATGTGGTGAGCGTCACCCGTGAGAACCTCTACACGGACGACGATGGGAGCCTCTGGCTGAAATATCGCCGCAAGAAGAACGAGCTTCGGGCAAGCGTGAAGTTGCTACCTGAAGCACTCGCCCTAATTGAGAAATACCATGACGACAACCGCCCGACGCTGTTCCCGATGGTATACCATCCGAACCTCCGCCGGCACATGAAATCCCTTGCCGTCCTCGCAGGGGTAAGCAGCACCTTGTGCTACCATCAGGCACGCCACTCCTTCGCCTCGCTGATTACGCTGGAAGCCGGAGTGCCGATTGAAACCATCAGCCGGATGCTTGGGCATTCCGATATAACCACGACCCAAGTATATGCCCGTGTCACTCCGAAAAAGCTGTTTGAAGACATGGACAGATACATCGAGGCGACCAAAGACTTGAAACTTATCCTTTAATCCTAAAACATTACATCTATGCGCAGTACATTTTCCATATTACCGTACATCAACCGTAACAAGGTGAAAGCTGACGGCACGACTGCCGTCCTGTGCCGCATCACCATAGACGGCAAGAGTTCCACGATGGCGACGGGCATCTATTGCAGACCGGAGGACTGGAACAGCAGCAAGGGAACCATCCGCACCGTCCGCGAGAACAACCGCTTGCAGGAGTTCAAGAAGTCCGTTGAACTTGCTTATGAGGATTCGTTGAAGAAACAGAACGTGGTGAGCGCAGAGATACTGAAGAACACGTTGGCGAAAAGGGCGGTCATCCCCACCAAGCTGTTGCAGATGGGTGAAAGGGAACGCGAGCGGCTGCTCGCCCGTTCAAAGGAGATAAATTCCACGTCCACCTACCGCCATTCGGGATATTACCAGAAATACCTGAAAGACTATCTCACATCGTTGGGCAAGGAGGACATCGAGTTCTCCGATATCACGGAGGACTTCGGCAGTTCCTACAAGGCGTTCATGAAGCGCAACAAGAATTTCAGCGCGCAGCAAATCAACAAGTGCCTGTGCTGGCTGAGCAAATTGGTGTACCTTGCCGTGGATTACGAGATACTCCGCGCCAACCCGTTGGAGGACATGGAATACGAGAAGAAGCCCGCGCCGAAGCACAGGCACATCAGCCGTGCGGAACTGAAAGCCATCCTTGAAACCCCGATGCTCGACCCGTTGCAGGAGCTGGGGCGGAGGGCGTTCTTGTTTTCAAGCTTCACGGGACTGGCGTATGTGGACACCATGCTGCTCCATCCGCACCACATCGGCAGAACAGCGGACGGCAGGCGTTACATCCGCATCAACCGCAAGAAAACCAACGTGGAGGCGTTCATCCCCCTGCACCCGATAGCGGAACAGATACTCGACCTTTACAACACCACGGACGACACCAAGCCCGTGTTCCCGCTTCCGAGCCGTGACGAGATGTGGTTCGAGATACACGAGCTGGGCGTTGCGATAGGGCGGAAAGAAAACTTGTCCTACCATCAAAGTCGGCACTCCTTCGGAACGTTCTTAATTTCAGAGGCATACCCATCGAGAGCATCGCCAAGATGATGGGCCACTCCGGAATAAGAACCACCCAACGGTACGCGGAGGTTACTGACAAGAAAATATCCAAGGACATGGACAACCTGATGGCTTTCAGACGTGCCTATGGAACAGGAGCGTCAAGGGAAAAGAAAACAAAGGACACCTTAACGAACAAGGAGGAATGAAAATGGAACGTGGAATAATTACAATCAGCGAAAACAGTGCGGTCACTATTCCGACCGTTCCCGTTTGGATGACGCAGCAGGAAATGTCCGATGCGTTCAATGTGTTCGGCTGCGACATCCGCAGGGCAATCCGTGCCATTTACAAGAATATGGAGTTGTTGGAAAGCGACACCATGCGCTACGTCAGGCAGGACAACGGGATAAGCTATGATGTGTACAGTCTTGAAATGGTGATAGCTATTGCCTTCCGGCTGCGGACTAAGGAATGCATGGCTTTCAGGCGGTTTGTCATGAGGAAACTGTATGCCGCCAGTCGGAAAGAACCTCTATGTTTGTTCTTTTCGCCAACGGCATATCATAGCTGTTGATATAAAGGATATACGACCAGACACGGTAAGGAATACGACCTGATGCCCTTTGGTCGTATTCCTTTTACGATGCTATCTGAACGCTTTCCGGTAATTTGCGGCAAGCATCCGCTCGATGTCCGATTCCTTGTAGAGAATCTTGCCGCCCAACTGGTAATAGGCTATCATCCCGTTGTTGCGGTAGTCCTGCAAGGTGCGGCGGCTCACCTTGAGCCATGCCGAAACCTCCTTGTCAGTCAGGAACTGTTCGTTACTTGGCAAAGTCTTACAACTTGCGCCCATTCTCTCGATGCCTTCCAGCAGGACATCCAACTTTTCTATGAAGCCGACTTCCAGTTCTTGGTCGGCAAAAATCAACTCATTCATAAATTGCAGTATTTACAATGGATTTAGTGGTACGTTAAATTCTACTTGTCAAATGGTTCTGCCACGCCATGCGGCATCCTTGCGCCTGTCCTCCACGAGCCGGACAATACTTTGAATGTCCTCCGGATTGTAGAAAATCTTGTGCCCGATTTGCGAGTAAGCCAGTGTCCCGTTGTCGCGGAGCGTCTGCAAGGTGCGGGGACTGATGCGCAACTGCTGGCAGACATCCTGATTGTCCATCCAGCGGCTGAGTTTCCCTTTTTCGCGCTTACCAATGATTTCATTCACCCGGTCGGACAATAGGTTGAGCTTGCCGACCATTTCCTCATACTTTTCTTTCGAGATAATCACTATGTTCATTTTTATCTTGTTTTTGTTGTTAATAATCCGTTTCGTCTGCAAAGTAAAACCAGTGTCTGCATTAAACAATGGCTTTGCAATTAGGCGGCAGCTTGTGGCAGCAAGTGGTAGGGAGTGGCGTTGTCCGCCGACCTGTAACGGCTGTTCCAAGCGTCCGCGATACAAAGGAAAGCGAAACCCGGCTTAATCCAATCACTTCATACCTGCGTGGCAGCATTTGGCGTCGGTCTGGTAGCCTCTGGCGTTCTTCAAATCTCCAAGCGGCTATCAGGGCAACCGACATTACCCCGGACTTCATCCTGTATGACATCCAGACTGATGCCATATCCCTTACGGACTCATCTTGATGGCAAATCGGCGCAATGTCCACCGTCAACCTAATGCGTATAATGCAAACCTGTACAATATTGCCATACCGAACCCAATCGTTTGACGACCTGTAATGTATCCGCTTTCTTTGCGGTCGATAATCGGTCAAATGTGCGCACTGTGACCACTATTGTTAAACATTTAATTCAAACAAGTATGAAAAAGAACGTAAGCAGTCAGTCAATGGATGCAACATTGCAAACATTTTTGGGAAACCTATCAAGCAAGGAAACACCGAGGTTAGAACCGCAGCCTGCCGCCACGCAGGGGCAGACAAGCGTGGTTGTACAGGAAACGGCTAATGTACCCATACCTGAACAGACAGACGAAACTCCACAGGCGGTACGCCGCATCAGCGGTAAGCAACGCCGGGCATCGTTGGAGGAATACAAGGAAACCTTTCTTCCTGTTCCGTCCATAGAAGACCGCAAGCCCGTGTTCCTCAGCCGCAGCACGCGCGATGCCCTCGACCGTATCGTCCGCATGTTCGGTGAACGCAAGATGAGCGTGTCTGGACTGGTGGAAAACATCGCGCGGCAGCACCTTACCACCTATGGGGAAGACATCGAGGCATGGCGTAAACTCTGAGAATTAAGAAGTGGATTGACGGGGGACAATTCAGAGTTACCCTGAACCTATCCAACGGAGTTTTGAGGGGAGCAAGTTTGTGTTTCGGGCATACCGAAACCGCCTACTCCCACTCATAGACTCCGTGGAGAGCCATATCCCGTTGGTCTAACCAGTAATCACATTCTAATCAGTAGAAATCAATTAAAAATCAATGGAACAGAAACGGATTTTTGACAGAAGAAACAAGGGAGGCCGCCCCAAGAAAGGAGCGGCAGACAAGCTGAAATACCGCCTCACTGTGAAGATGGCGACATCGGACTACTACACGCTGAAAGGCAAGGTGCGGAACGCGGGCATATCCACCGGGGAATTCTTGCGCCGTTGCATGAGGAACGGGCAGGTGAAGGAACGGCTCACGCCGGAACATACGGGCTATGTCCGCCAGCTCTGCGGCATGGCGAACAATCTGAACCAGCTTGCGCACAAGGCGAACGCCGCGGGTTTCGTTACGGTGAGGATGGAGTGTCGCATACTCGTGGCACGGATTGAAGAAGTGCTGAATTTAATCCTCTTATGACAGTCAGATATGATAGCTAAAATCGTAAAGGGAAGCAGTTTCAAGGGTGTGGTAAACTACATTCTTGACAAAGGGAAGGACGCTAAAATCCTTGTCTGTGACGGTCTGTTTGCCGAGGACAGGGACACGATAGCCATGAGCTTCGAGGCACAATCAAAGATGAATCCGAGGGTAATGAAGCCCGTCGGACACATCTCGTTGGCTTTTCACAAGGAGGACGAACACCGCCTGACCGACTGCGCGATGGCTGGAATGGCGTTGGAATACCTGAAGGGAATGGGGATAACCGACACGCAGGTTCTCATCGTACGCCACTTCGACAAGGAGCATCCGCATGTGCATATAGCGTTCAACCGAATCGCCAATAATGGCAGGACAATCAGTGACCGCAACGAGCGGATACGCAGCGCACGTATCTGCAAGGAACTGACGAAGAAATATAACCTGTACTTTGCCAACGGCAAGGAACGGGTGAAGCAGCACCGCCTGAAAGAGCCGGACAAGACCAAGTACGGGCTTTACTCCATCCTTAAATCGGAGGTTTCAAGGTGTGGAAACTGGAACATTCTTGCCGCTAATCTGAAGAAACAAGGAGTGGATATGCGGTTCAAGTACAAGGGCAAGTCGGACGAGGTACAGGGTGTAGTTTTCACCATGAACGGCTATTCGTTCAGCGGTTCCAAGATTGACAGGCGGTTCAGCTTTTCCAAGATTGACGCAGCATTGGAACGTAATAGGCGCACAGAGCGAATGAATATGCAACCGCCCTCGCGTCATGAAGAACTACCCACGTTTCAACCTGAATCAAGGGGCAACGATGATTTGTACAACGGCTCGATTGGTCTTTTCATGCCAGACAACGCGGACGGACAGGCTGAGGAAAACCGTTTCGAGGAAGAATTAAAACGCAGGAACAAGAAAAAGAAACAACGTAAAATAAGATTTTAAACATGGATAATAATGAAGTTTACTCGCTCTTTGAGGACATCAAGAATGACCTCAAGAGCATCAACGGAAAGTTGGAGAACGCTCCAAAAGTAACCAACAATCAATCTGGCGGACAGCCTACGGCGGTGGACTTGACACCCATAAAGGAGCTGTTTGACAGTTCCGCAAGGGAGCATCAGGCACAGACAAAAGCCATGCTGACCAAATTCGCTGAAGCGGAGGTTTACGCATCGAACAGGATTCTACACCTGTTACGGGCTTTGAAGGAATCGTTTGCTCTAAGTTCGGAAGAACGAGATACCGAGCCACAGGAGCATATCCACCGTCATCAATTCGACATCAAGTCCAACAAGGTATTTTCTCTTTTGGTCGGCATGGGCATCGTATGCAGCCTTTCCGTCTGGGGCAACATCGAGCTTTGGAAATCCAAGCGTCAGTATGCGGACGATGCGTTGAAGTTCCGTGTCATCCGCTCGTGGGGAGGTTGCAATGCAAACAACATTCTTTGGCTGAATGACGTGTTCGACATCCACCGCAACGAAGAAACTATTGACTGGATACGACAGGAAGCTGACGGCTACGACAAAGGATTAAAGACCTTGTCGGACAGTCTGATGCAGGAGAAATTGAAAGTGACACAAATAAATGGTAATAACAAAAAGTAACGTGAATGGCATCGGTAAAAGTGAAATTCCGTCCTTCTTCCGTAAACGGCAAGGAGGGCAGCATCTATTATCAGGTGATACACAACCGCGCGGTCCGCCAGATTACGGCAGACTTGTATGTGCATGAAAGCGAGTGGAACGCCGGAACATCATCCGTAACGGCTCCCTCCCAAGCTGATGCGGACAGGAAGCACCATCTTCATATTATCCAAAAATACATCAGCCGTGACGTATTGCGGTTGGAGAACATTATCCGCGACCTGACGCTCAAAGGTGTCTGTTCGGCAGATGCCATTGTGGACGGTTATCGAAAACAGACAAGCCTGCAATCGTTCTTTAATTTCATGGATTCCGTCATTGGGCAACTGAAACGCCTGAACAGGGAACGCACATCGGAAACCTATGCGTCCGCTTTGTCCAGCTTCATGCGTTTCAGGCGGAACAAGGATATACAGTTGGACGACATGGATGAGGACTTGATAATGGAATACGAGGCATGGCTGAAAATAAATGGCGCTTTCTATATGCACATCCTGCGCGCCGCCTACAATCGTGCAGTGGAAAAGGCGCTGACCGCACAGAAATATCCCTTCAGGCATGTCTATACAGGAATGGACAAGACCGTGAAACGCGCCATATCCCTGAAGGACATCCGGCGCATCAAGGAACTTGACCTGACGGGAAAGCCGCATTGGGAACTGGCAAGGGATATGTTCCTCTTTTCGTTTTACACCCGTGGAATGTCGTTTATTGACATGGCTTATTTGAAGAAGTCGGACTTGAAAAACGGCATATTGAGTTACCGGAGGCACAAGACCGGACAGCAGTTGCACATCAGGTGGGAAAGCTGCATGGAGGAAACCGTGGCGAAATATGCCGCAGGATGTTCCGGTGATTACCTGCTCCCTATCCTGAAACTGCCTTCCAAGAAACTGCGCAGCCAATACAAGAGTACGCTGTTCCGCATCAACAAGTACCTGAAAGAGATTGCCCGACTATGCGGCATTGCCGCGCCGCTTACCATGTACGTGAGCAGGCACTCTTGGGCAAGCATCGCCAAGAGCAAGAACATACCGATTTCAGTCATCAGCGAGGGCATGGGACACGATTCGGAGGAAACCACGCGCATATACCTCGCGTCATTGGACGGTTCGGTGATAGACAAAGCGAATTTGCTTATTCTGAAAGACTTGTAATCGGAAATTGTTTGGGAATAATGGGGGTGCTTCTGACGGGAGATACACTATCGGATGCAAAATTACACATTTTTGTGAAAAACGGGCAATTTGCACTCCATAAAAATGCGTCAAACAAGCATTAAAGCAGCATTGAAACGGCTGTTGTTTTACAAATGAGAAATAAACGGTTTGATTATCAGGCATTATGCTCTCCCGTCAGGAGATACACTTTAACATGAGTGTATCAACATGCCTGAAACAGCCGACATATTGGAGAACAGCATCTTGCAGGATTCCCCCGGATTGCTGTCCACCCTGCTCAAAGACCATACGACGAGCAGGGGCGATGCCGTGTGCAACATACTCTGGGCGACTTCCGACTATGAACACCTTGGCAAAGGGTATGGTTACCATGACCCGATATTGCCCGAACTCATTACGGGTGACAACGGTCAGGTCATCATGCCCCGTGTCCTGAAACACAAGGACACCCAGTCTGCGCGTGTCCGTGACATGGCGGAGGTATTCACCCCTGCATGGGTATGCAACGCGCAGAACAACCTCATTGACGAGGCGTGGTTCGGCAGGAAAGACGTGTTCAATACGGAATACACGTCAGAGGACGGCACGCACGGCTGGAAAACGAATCCTGAAAGAATCTCTTTCCCCGAAGGAAAGACATGGAAGGATTATGTCCGTGACACACGTCTTGAAATCACCTGTGGCGAAGCACCCTATATCGTCAGCCGCTATGACGCCACCACAGGCTCAGTTGTTCCGCTTGCCGACCGTATCGGACTACTCGACCGTAAGCTGCGTGTCATCAGCGAGAATACCGAAACTTCCGGCGAATGGCTGGAAGCCGCACAGGAAGCCTACAAAAGCCTCTATGCCTACGAATGGCAGGGCGACAGCCTGCTTATCGCCCGTGAATCCATGCTTGCCTCTTTTGTCGAATACTACCGTGCCAAGTTCGGGAAAGACCCGTTGGCAAAATCCGTCAACTACATCGCCTACATCATTTCGTGGAACGTGTGGCAGATGGACGGGCTGAAAGGTGTTGTGCCAGACAGTTGCCATGACGGGGTGGAAATGTCTACCGACCTTTTCGGAGAAACCACGCGGACTGTGACCGCTTGCGAGGGATGCCGCACGGACAACATTTTCAGGCACAACGGCACTTACTGCCTTATAAAGGACTGGCGCGGCAAAGACCCGCAGACCGGGCGTAAAGGCAAGCGAATCCGATACATCGACCTCCTAAAGTGAATGCCCATGAAATACTTTTCTTCCCTTAAACTGAAGCTGATATACGTGTTCCGCATCAACGATGCTGCACACGAAGGTTGCCTGAAGATAGGCGAGGCTACCTGTGACGATGAGAACGTCATCGGGCTGGCACCGAACAGCAAGCCGCTGAACGAGGCGGCAAGGAAGCGCATTAACCAATATACACAGACCGCAGGCATACGCTACGACCTGTTGCATACCGAACTGACACTGTACAACCGTGGCGGCTTGCGCTCGTTCAATGATAAGGAGGTGCATGCCGTGCTGGAGCGTTCCGGCGTGAAGAGGAAGGTGTTTGACAAGGAGAACAAAGCTAACGAGTGGTTCATGACCAGCCTTGATGTCGTAAAGCGTGCCATTGCAGCCGTCAAGGAGGGCAAGGAATCCCTTTTGCCGGGAGAGGTAACAAACGGGCGCAGCCCCATTGTGTTCCGCCCCGAACAAAGGGAAGCCATTGAGAAGACGGAAAGGCAGTTCAAGAAAGGCAACCAGATGCTCTGGAACGCCAAGATGCGTTTCGGCAAAACGCTCTCCGCCTTGCAGGTGGTCAAGGACATGGATTTCAAACGCACGCTCATCCTTACCCATCGTCCCGTGGTGGACAGCGGATGGTTCGAGGACTTCGGCAAGATATTCTATGACCGCAACAACTTTGCCTACGGCTCCAAGAACAACGGGGAAAGCCATGAAAGCCTTGAACGCGGGGCAAAGACTGACGGACTGCATTATGTCTATTTCGCCTCCATGCAGGACTTGCGCGGCTCTGAACTTGTCGGCGGCAACTTCGACAAGAACAATGAGGTGTTCGCCACGCCTTGGGACTTGGTTATCGTGGACGAGGCGCATGAGGGAACGCAGACCGAACTCGGCAAGGCGGTGATGGCTGAGTTGGTCAAGGAAGATACAAAAGTCCTGCGCCTGTCAGGAACGCCGTTCAATCTCTTAGACGATTTCAAAGAGAACGAAATCTACACATGGGACTACGTGATGGAGCAGCGTGCCAAACTGGAATGGGACAAGACCCACTTCGGCGACCCCAACCCGTATGCGACACTGCCAGCCATGAACATCTACACCTACGACCTCGGACGTTTGCTGAAAGAGTTTGTCGATGAGGACGTGGCTTTCAATTTCCGCGAGTTCTTCCGTGTGGACAAGGAAGGCGGCTTTGTCCATGAATGTGACGTTTCCGCTTTCCTCAACTTGCTTACCAAGGAGGACAAGGAAAGCTGTTATCCTTTCGCCAGCGAGGAATACCGCAATGTATTCCGCCATACGCTGTGGATGGTGCCTGGCGTAAAGGAGGCAAGGGCATTGAGCGCATTGTTGCAACGACATCCCGTATTCCAGCATTTCCATATCGTAAACGTGGCGGGTGACGGCGACGAGGACGAGGAAAACCGCGGTGCGCTTGAAATGGTAAATGAGGCTATAGGAAAAGACCCGGACGCAACACGTACCATCACCCTGTCCTGCGGACGCCTGACCACGGGCGTGAGCGTTCCGGCATGGACAGCCGTGTTCATGCTCTCAGGCTCATACAACACGGCAGCATCCAGCTATATGCAGACCATCTTCCGTGTACAGACACCTGCCACCATCAACGGAAGGGTGAAGGAGCAGTGCTACGTGTTCGACTTTGCGCCCGACCGCACGCTGAAAGTGCTTGCCGAGACCGCCAAGATTTCCGCCAAGGCTGGCAAGACCTCGCAGGACGACCGCAAGACGATGGGCGACTTCCTCAACTTCTGCCCGGTCATTTCCATTGAAGGCTCGCGTATGGACAAGTTCGACGTGCCCCGTATGCTGGAGCAGTTGAAGAAGGTTTATGTGGAGCGCGTGGTGCGCAACGGATTCGAGGACAACAGCCTCTACAATGATGAGTTATTGAAACTGGATGACTTGGAATTGAAGGAGTTTGATGACCTGAAGAAAATCATCGGTCAGACCAAGTCTATGCCCAAGACCAACCAAGTGGACATCAACAACCAAGGGCTGACAGGCGAGGAATACGAGGAAAAGGAGAAACTGGAGAAGAAGCCCAAGAAGGAATTGACCGAGGAGGAGAAGCGCAGATTGGAGGAACTGAAAAAGAAGACGAAGAACCGCGAGGCGGCTATCTCCATTCTCCGTGGCATCTCCATCCGCATGCCCATGCTCATCTATGGTGCTGAGCTGGAGGATGAGGACGAGGAAATCACCATTGACAACTTCGCCGAGAAGATAGACCCACGCTCATGGGAGGAGTTCATGCCCAAAGGGGTGAGCAAGCAGAAGTTCAACGCTTTTAAGAAATACTACGACCCGGACATCTTCCGCGCCGCAGGCAAGCGCATCCGTGCGATGGCGAAAGCGGCTGACAAACTGAGTGTGGAGGAGCGCATCGGGCGCATCACGGACATCTTCAGTACGTTCCGCAATCCCGACAAGGAAACGGTGCTTACCCCGTGGCGTGTGGTAAACATGCACCTCGGCGACTGTTTGGGAGGTCATTGTTTCTATGACAAGGAATACGAAAATACCCTTGACGAACCGCGCTTCATTGACCACGGCAAGGTGACGGAAGAAGTGTTTACTCCTAATAGCCGCATCCTTGAAATCAATTCCAAGTCTGGTTTGTATCCGCTTTATATGGCTTACGGCATTTACCGCTCCCAGTTGAAAGACAGCACTATTTCTGCCGACACGCTTGAAGAACAGCAGGCGGTGTGGGACAAGACAGTAACCGAAAATATCTTTGTGGTTTGCAAGACGCCGATGGCAAAAAGTATTACCAAACGGACGCTTGTAGGTTTCCGCAAAGCTAAAGTAAACACCCGTTATTTCGAGGATTTAATCAACCAAATTAAGAACAAGCCCCAGAACTTTATCGAGAAGATGGCTAAGGGGCACTCGTTCTGGAAAGCTAATGATGACGATAATATGAAATTCAATGCGATAGTTGGCAATCCGCCGTATCAGGTTATGGATGGAGGAGGAACAGGTAGTAGCGCCCAAGCAATCTATAATAAATTTGTTGATATTGCTCGTTCTATTAAGCCACGATATATTTCAATGATAATGCCCTCACGTTGGATGACTGGTGGAAAAGGACTTGATAAGTTTAGAGAATCTATGCTTGATGATAAGCATATTAGAGTTCTTCATGATTATATGGATGCTCATGATTGTTTTCCTACTGTTGCTATAGAAGGAGGCATTTGCTATTTTATGTGGGATAATGATTGTCAAGGCAAATGTGATTTTATATCACATACAAATGGTTCTGTTATTAGCACAGAAAGATATCTATCAGAGGATTCTACAGATGTGGTTATTAGAGACGCTGGAGCATTATCTATTCTTGCAAAAGTTAAATCCTCAAGCGGTAACTTTTCAGCTTTAGTTTCTCCACGTAATATATTTAAAATCGATGTTAGTTGTCTCGAAACGGATTATGCTCCATCATATTATAAAGTATTTGGACGCTTTGATGGCATAAGAGGACTTAAATTCTTAAAGTCATACGAAACTAAAGATGAACGGGCACAAAAATTCTTAGGTAAATGGAAAGTTTTTGTTTCCAAGGCTGACGGTGCGGCAGGACAGCTTGGAAATCCTGTTCCTGCCCGTATTATAGGCAAGACAGTATTAGGAGACCCCATGACAATATGCACAGAAACATTCTTAGCTATAGGACCTTTTATTAACGAAAATGAAGCTAATAATGTATCAAAATATACTGAAACGAATTTTTTCCGCTTTTTAGTAGGAACACGCAAATTAAAAAACATGACACAAGACACATATTCTTTCGTTCCGCTCCAGAACTTTGCGGAAACAAGCGATATAGATTGGAATAAGGCCATATCTGTAATAGACCAACAACTCTATGCCAAATACCATCTAACTGATGAAGAAATAGCATTCATCGAGAAGATGATAAAACCAATATAAAAAAGGGAAAGTGAAAGTTGGGGTGAGTTATCCCCAACCTTCACTACTACTAAGCAATTAATCTATCGTTGTTTCGTCAAAATATACCCATTGGCATCATTTTCACTTTTACTATAGGCATTATCGATATACTTTTGAGGGTTTGACAAGAATTCATCTTCTTCTACAAAAGCAATATAAGAGCCGGTTAACGCATTTACACACTTACATCGACTACAAGAGTACACTTTGGGGGTCTGGTTATATCTATTGTTGTTTATAATATCATAAACCTTTGAATCATAATAATTAATAACTGAACATCCATCTAGGTTAATTGTTGTATATTTAAACCAATCATATCCTCCATTTACTTTCATTATTACCCCAACAATTCCATTAGTATGTGATGTCCTATTTTTTCTTGTTATATCTTTGAGGCAATATTCAATTTCCCAATCAATCCACTTACTCTCTTTCATGTGCGGGGAAATAATTACAATTGTTACAGATGTGTCATACATCATATCTCTCAAATTTTTGCGTATATTTTCAGTAGATGTATCTGTTAAATCTGGAGAATCACTCGTTTCTCCCTGATAGTAACTTGCATCATCTCCCAATGCTTCTATTATTCTATCACGAAGCTTCTGTGCCTCGTTATATTTATAAGAAATAAAAGTTTTATGTGCCATAATTATTTTACCTTTTTAACTATTCCGATCACGATTTCAACTATTTCATCCAAAGTTTTCTTGCTATCACCTAAGGATTCAATATCATAGCGATATATGTCAAATGTATGCTCGTCTTGTTTTTCTCTTAATAAATCCTCCCATAGTTCTTTTGACATATATCCTGTTCGACCAATAGGTATTAGAAAATTACCTTGTTCTTTTGAGATTTCATACTCGGATCGCATACCATTAGACATAACGATGGTTCCATTTTCTTCCTTGTTTCCCAGTAAGAAAATGGATATACCACTATATGATATCATATCTCGTCTATAAGTTTCCCACAATTTTTTAGCATCTTCCCCTTGAGGGAAAGGGCGCAGAATTAATTGATCCGTAAGTGACATTTTCTGATTATAATATATCTCAGTAAGTGCACCACTTATTACCGCACTACCCACACCTAATCCATATCCTGAAACTATTTTATAACCTTCACAAATTAAACGACTGCTTAATTTACTTATAAATTTTTCATATGCATCTTTACCATCTGGTTCGTATTCTGCTGCAGCACCAGATATATACACAGTTCGACTATTATAGATTCTCTTTATACTTCGCAACATTTCTGTTATCTCCGAATACTCTTGAATAAGAACAGTTTTTATATTGAATCGTTTTAAATCATCAATAAAATATAACAATTTTCTTTTCTCATATTCGAATTCACTTTCATCTTCGCAGTCATCTCTAGAAATATCCTTCAAGAAGCAATAGTGTTCTCTCATATTTCCCTTTAAATGTGTCCTTAAATGAGCACATATATAAGAAAAATTAGGGTCAGTAAAGCTAAAGCCTATAAACAAAAATGTTTTTGTCATTAGGTCTCCGGACAATGCATTTATAAAAGGCATTTTCTCCTGACTATATGATTCATAGTCATCGCGAATTAATACAGCCTCTTCTGGATGATCCACATCTCCATGCATTTTATAAACTACGACATTGCGTCCTTTTAAAGTGGTTGTGAGGTTTGCACAACAAGTTTTTACATCACAGATTTTACCATTATTCTCCAATGACTTCTCTATCAGCTTATCATAGTTTGTAGTCCAATATGTAGAAACAGGCAGTCTAGCGAGTATATTATGATTAACATTTGGATTCTTTCCTGTCTGGAAAGCATCTTTAATTATATCATTTAATCTTGTTCGATTACTCCCATTTTTATTGTAGTAGTACTGTGCTATTGCTACTAAATCTGACTCCTTTTCAATGTCAAGTTGCAATTCCTCTGCAATTTCTCTTAATAATTGCTTCCAATTAACACATCCACTTGGAGCAGACAATCCTGCACCTGCAAAAACGGCAGCATCACCATTATTAAGTGCTTTAATATAATTCTTTATGAAGACCTCCTTACGTATTGGCATAACTCAAATTTTATTTTGGATACTGATTGCGAATTCTAATAGCTTCTTCTACCCACTCATTTATGTGCTCCTTAATATAATCATAAACAAATGTGCTAGTTTTATATGGCGGATCATTAGTGTCCCGTTAAAATCGGGACAAATTAATATTAATCAAACAATCCCGGAA
>OHEP01000974.1_pt1 | contig 16690 bp, 10 predicted proteins | sample 1567271 | NCBI WGS metagenome assembly OHEP01 (sample SAMEA3879577, study PRJEB24766) | human gut metagenome | biome: human-associated habitat; feature: feces | place: USA | collected 1985/1987
ATGAAAATATCTTTTGTCAAAGCCTGGTTTCGCAACCGGAACTTCACCAGTATGTCATTGACACGTGCCTTCTGATTGTTCACGATGAGATTAATATCCTTTGCCTCTTTGCTGTTTCCCTTGAGAAGTCCGCTTTTCTCATCAAATTTAGTGGCAGGTACAGATACTCTGCAAGGAAGCATCAGCTTTTCCTTGCCGATATAAAAGGTTATATAGAGTGGAGCATTGCCTTCTTTGGTCAATCTCTGCTTATTTTGAATGACTCTTACCGTACTCATTTTTGTTTTCTAAATTATTTCTACCCACCGGAAAAGTGGAACTACGGAAAGCTGTGTTTCTGCTATGTTACCTACTTTTTGCACAAATTCTGTCGAAATTGGCAAGGTAGTAAATCGTTGATACCCAGCTAAACGACGAAAGGCAAGCAGTTTTTATCGACTACTTGCCTTATCGTTGTGATTCCGTTGCGATTCGAACGCAAGACCCACGCCTTAGAAGGGCGTTGCTCTATCCAGCTGAGCTACGGAACCATCCTTAATTGCGGTGCAAAGGTACGCTTTTTTACGAATATTGCAAATTTTTGTATCACCTTTTTTCGTTACCTATGTATAAAAGGCTCATTTGCTACATAAAAAGTAATGATTAGTTACCTTTACAAATAAGATACACGGTATTTATATACAGATGTATTAAAACATTTTGCAAATTATCAATGTTACTAATTATAAAAAGTAAAAATATGGAGGAATATTCAAGTAGGAAAAGTAACATTGACCCGAAAAAGAATGAAAGAGTAATAACAACTAAATTTTAAAGAGATGGAATGGGAAAATCAGTTGATACAAGAATTGCAATGGTCAAATAAAATCAGCAATAAGGCGAGTAAGGAATTGGTAGCCCAGGAGATTGCCGGACTGGCCAAAGACGGTGATGTCATAGGAGCAGGCTCCGGCTCTACCGTTTATCTCACTTTGTTTGCATTAGCTCAACGAGTTAAACAAGAATCTTTGCATATAGAAATCATTCCGGCATCTGCCGAAATTTCGATGACATGTATACAGCTTGGCCTGCCGCAAACTACTCTGTGGAATAAGCGTCCGGATTGGACATTCGACGGTGCAGACGAAGTGGATCCGCATAATAACCTCATCAAAGGACGTGGTGGAGCCATGTTTAAGGAGAAACTTCTCATTAAAAGCAGTGGTAAGACTTACATCATTGTCGATGAGAGCAAGCTTGTCAGCAAACTGGGGAGCAAATACCCCATACCGGTGGAAGTGTTTCCACATGCTCTCTCCCATGTGGAAAACGAGATACGCTTATTGGGAGCTTCAAAAATCAGCCTACGTCTTGCAGAAGGAAAAGACGGTCCGGTATTTACCGAAAGCGGTAATTTCATTCTTGACATTCATCTCAGCAACATTGTTCCTGATTTGGAACAGAAACTGAAAGCCATTACCGGGGTTATCGAAAGCGGGCTGTTCATTGGTTATGACATTACAGTCCTAATGGCAAACCGCTGATGTACCAAAGTACAAATAAGGCAGTCCATGCCAATAGAATGACTAAAGAATATCTCCAAGTATACTTCAGTAGTGAACCATAAGTGGATTGCCTATCATATTGCTGCATATAGGTCAAGACAAGTGGCATGTAGAACATAAAAGGTGTTATGGCATTTGTTGCACTGTCACCTATACGGAACGCACATTGGGTCATATCCGGCGAAATGCCCATACTTGCCAATACCGGAACAAAAATGAAAGACATAAAAGCCCATTTAGCTGTGGCAGATACCATAAAGAGATTGACCAGTGCCGTAAAAAGAATGAAGAGAATCAATATCCATAAACTACTCAAAGAGGCGGAGGACAGCAGATTAGCGCCTAAAATGGCAATGCACTTGTCCAAGTGGGAATATTCAAAACAAGCAAACATCTGTGAGGCAAAGAAAGCTATCACAAAATAAACGCCCAGCAGTTTCATCGGCTGCGTAAGTCCTTCTATCACATCACCGTCCGTACGGTATCGGCCGGAGGCAAAACCATAGACCATCCCCATCAAACCTATTCCAAACGAAAGCAAAAACAGAATACCAACTATAAACGGAGAACGAATCAACCCACCATTGACACTCCGCAATATCCCCCATGAAGAGAATGTAGCCCACAGAATAATGGCAATATACAGCAAGCCTGCAAATACAGCTCCCAACATAGCTCTCCGTTCCTTGCGGGACAGTTGTTTGTAGCCATTAAAATGAATATCCCCTGCATACATTCCCAAGTGCGGCAACAAGCTCCTGCGGGTAATATGATTAATGATGAATGCAAGCAGGAACGTGGAAACAAAGAGAAAATAATAATTGCACAGCGGTCCAGTCTGCCCCGGAGCAATATTCATCCTATCAGCCGCTTCTTGCGTTACAGAGGCAATCATGGGGTCTAATGTACTCAAAAACACATTAGCGCTATAGCCACAAGAGACTGAAACATAAGCTGTAATTATACCTCCAATGGGGTGCAGACCGACGGACTGGAACAAAGTTGCAGCTATCGGCAACAGAATGATATATCCTGCATCTCCCACTATATTGGACAACAGTCCTAAGACAATGACCAGCAGAATAATGCGCCAAGGATCACGTGGACGTCGTACCCCCCTGCGAATACATGCATCGATGAAACCCGAATGCTGTGCCACCCCTATTCCGAACATAGCCACAATCACCAGCCCTAACGGAGCGAATCCCGTAAAATTGGTTATGACATGGCGCAGCAGCCAGCGTATGCCCTCCGGACTCAGCAGGCTCTGCACCCGTATTACTTCTCCAGTCTGCGGTTGCAGCACGCTCAGGCCATAGACATCGAATATCCATGAAAGGAGGATGACTGCCAGCGTCAGCAGGAAGAACATCGTAGCGGGATGTGGCATTCGGAGTTTACTCATCGTCGGCTTCCAGATTGTCTATATTCAGGATTCGAAGTTCCAATGCACGCACCACCAGACGAGTGGCATTCACCCCCACCCGTTCACTAGGCGGGAAAAGACGGCCGACCAAGTCATTCTGCCGTTTCTCCAGCGACTTGACTCCAAAAGGCATTCCCCTAAGATTGGCAATCATTTCTTTGGTATAGCCCAGTGCCAAATGACGGAGGAAACGCTCGTCATACTCATCAATATCATAGCTTATGATTGCTTCCTGACGTTTTGCATCATTTAGGACAGATTTCTTGAAGCGTTCCACTATCTTCTCCAGTATCGGATAGTTAAAGACCAGCTTCTTGCCGTCCATCACTGCCTGCACATCGGTTTTGGTCAGCAACTCTCCGGTTTTCAGGATAATGCCGTCGGCACCGGCTTCAAGTACGTCCACCCATAACTTCTCATTCAATATTTCTCCCGTGAATATCAGCACATGTACTCCCGGATAACGCTTGAAGATATTCCGGCAGATGTCCACCCCGATTGTGGTCGAACCTCCCAGTCCCAAGTCCAGCAGAACAAGATCCGGCACGCCGGCTTCAATCAATGTCCAGAACTCCTGCTCAGTCATAGCAGTACCTATTACCTCCGCATTGGGAATTTCATGGCGGAAAATCTCTTCCGTCCCTTTCAGCTCCAACTTGACATCTTCAACGATGATTACTTTAAATTTTTTGTCTTCCATATTTCATTTTTTCGGTAGCGTAAAATATATTGTAAAACCTCCTTCCTTTCCCGGTTCGGCATTGATACGGCATCCCCGGCGTCCGGCAAACTCGTCATGGTCGCGGATAATCTGCTTGCACACCAGATATTCCGTACCATACAGTTCTCCTTTCTCACCGGCCGTCATGCGGGACAAGTCGGGATAGAACAATTGGTTCAATTCTTCACGGGTCTTTTCCCTGCGCATATCTGTAAACAGAAAACGTATAAATTCCCCATCTTCCCGGGCCGACAGACAGACAGCTCCATCCAGAGTTACGGAGCAAGCCTCGTCTATCAGGTTTTCAAGCAGGAAACGCAACTGGTTCCAGTCACCGGTAATCCGTCCTTCCAACAGTTGTATCTTAAAATCAATATGCGCCTTGTTTCCCTTATACACTTTGCGGAAATATTTCCCGGCAGTAGCCATAAGTTCCGGCACAGATATTGTCGCACGCCTGAAAGTCACCTCTTCCAACTGGCGGGAAGCGCATGAACTGAGTGTCGTAAAGATACCTTTGTAATACTCTATCAATTCGCTGATGGCAACCACCGTTTCCCGCTCCTCCGCTTCTGTCTGTTTGCCGGACCGCAGTTTCCCTATCAGCTGCTTTATCTTGTTCGGATAATAAATCGTTTCATGCTTGATGGTCGAGAGACAATTATCCAGCACCATGTTCTGTACATGCAGCAAACTGTCTTCCCAGGAAGCTCGCCGGGCTTCATCTTGAGCCACTTCGATGTCCCGGTATTTCGTAGCCAACTTAACCACTGCATTGAAGATTACAATGGAGACATAACGGGCTATCAGTTCCAAAAGCAAATGGTCGGTCTCCTGCTCCGTACCTTCCCTGCGTTCCAGACACAGCACACCTATGCAACGACACATATTTCCCGCATCCACAACAAGCGGCAATGTTTGTATACCCTTTTCCGATATGTACTCTTGCTGCTCAAAGCAATTCTCCATATATTTCCTCCAGATAGGCAACTCGTCCACGGCGGTATCTTCCACTGGATTGGAAGTGTATTCCAGCTTATGTGTAGTCTCGTTGTATACAGCTATGCTTAACCGGTCGATACTCAAAAGTTCGTTCACTGCATCAAAAGCGGAACCTACAATCTGCCGCGGGATTTCCTTCAATGTATCCTCCTCACGCTGCAACATTTCCTCCGTATCCGAAACCGGCAACAAGGAGGCATTGAACACCTTTCCATTAATTTCCAGTACTTGCTCCAGATTCCAGCGGTTCACCAGACGTTTACGGAAGTAGAGTATGTAATATCCCAACAGCAATACGAACAGCAAAATCACCGCCAGCAAAATGCCCACCATCTTGTTGTTGGTGGAACGCTCCAGCTGCCGGCAATATTCTTCCAAGGATTGGTCTTCTCCCAACAGTTTGTACAAGGTGGTGTAGGCAGCATTATTATAACTATAGTCATCCCATTGCTTCAATGCAAGAAATGAGACTGCCGCTTCATTCCTGATATCCAGAATTACATGGAAATCCGAATTGAACATCTGGTTCCACCAATCCAGTTCCGCAGGCGTCCCGTCTCCGGTCAGCGTCATATAGCGATGTATAGGATGGGCGTATTGCTTGTAATGTTCGTTCAGGCAATACATTGCCGAATCTATGTATTGTAAAGCCAGTTCGTATTCTCCGTCCACATTGCAGTAATAAGCTTCATTGGCATAATCGGAGGCTTCGTCCAGCAAAGCTTCGTATTCATTCTGTGCAAGCAGTGCCAAAGAATCCGGCAACACCTCTCCGGAAGCAGTCTGTTCCACAGCATGCCGGCAGGATGACATGCACAAAAACAACACGACGAGCAACACCGACACAGACTTACGGATACCGGCAGGCAGACGGAAATAAAAACGGCTGCCTTTTCCCAGCCCGCTCTCCACATTGAACAGACAGACCTTGAACAAATCATTCGTCTTGCGATATTTTTCAATGATGCCCTTACAGTTCATCAGTCCAAAGCCACTTCCTTTGTTCTTCCTCAATTCCTCCTTGTCGGGAGCGTCACTCATACCGATGGCTTTTGAGTCATATACTTTTTCTCCCACGATGCGAGCTACATCTTCCGGTGACAATCCACAACCATTATCCTCTACCGAGATTTCCACGTAATCCTCCTCCTGCCGTGCATATACTTTCACCATACCGCCCTGAGGGGTATATTTACGGGCATTCTCTGCCAGTGTATTTATCATAAACAATGTAAGGGCTTTGTCTGCCTTCACCCGGATATCCGTAGGCTGCACCTCCAACGACTGTCTCTTCATCTCGAATGTACGGCTTCCTTTCCTGAGCAGCTCGAAAAGTTCATTCAATTCGAACGTCTCTATGTTCAGGCTAAGGCTTCCTTGCTTCATCTTTATCCAAAGGGCAAGAATATCATTGTATTCATTGATGGTAGTAACCAACTCGTCGATATACTGGTATTTCTCCTCTTTGATCCGCTCCTCTTTGATGAATCCTTTTTGAGTCAGTTTCTGCACTTCGTTGATGATACGGTCTATGTACGGATGAATCCCGTTGACAATAGCCATACATGCTTTCTTTATCAGATTTTGCCGTTTGTTCCCCGCGATGTGCTGCTCGTAAATGTAGCGTTGCTTTTCCAGTCTGCGGCGCTCATCCCCAAGGGAGATGGACGTCATGCCGTTGTCGATTGCCCATTGGATATAGGGAGTTATCACCCGTACCATCGCCTGCTCATCCTTGCTCATCCGACGCGGGAACACTAATTGCCCGTTGTCTATGCGGATATCCTTCACTCCAAACAGCTTTTCCAATTCCGGGCAGACAGCCGTCCGGATAGAGTCGATGATTTCCTCCTCAGTCTGTGCATCTGCCGGAATGGATGCCGTTATCTTCTGACAGATATCCAGCATCAGCTGCAGACGGCGGAGATGCACTCTGTTCCGGTCTTTGGAACGCTTGTTGAAAAACCAGAAAAAGAGGGATACAAGCACGAAGCCCACAATGACCAGTGACAACACGACGTTGAGCTGCCCCGCCTCCTTTTCCAATGCTTGATAGCGGCTTTCCAGCTCTTTATCCTGGCGTGTATCTTCAAGGATATCCAGGTAAATATTGCGGTTATAGTCTGATTTTTCTTTCATCCCGAGTCCTGCATACGAAACGCTCAACTGTTCACGAATACGTGAAATCCACTCGGGCACGGTTTTCAGTTTCTGCTCCATCCATGCCTTCTCCGCACAAATCGTATCTCGACGGTCAAATGCTTTCAGCCAGTCCAAACTATCGTGGCAGTCATAGAAAAGGCGGTGATGGTCATTTACACATTCCAGAGCAAGTTTTAGCGTGTCAAGAGCTTCTGTATAGTGACTGTGGGCATTCAGGTATTTGCCGATAGATACATATGCACCTGCTATCTGATACAAATCCTTGTATTGGCTGAATTTTTGCAATGCCAACTGCCCCAGACGCATGGGAAGCAGCGAATCTACCGGTACTCCAAAACGTGTCAAGGCATGGGAGCGGCGGTCTTGAAAAAATGCGTAATTATCCGGTGAAGCCATCAAGTTGGCAAGTCCCTGCACTCCATTGCCCTCAAAGTAAAGATAGCCCTTGCGCGAAGCCAACTGCCATGCGGTATAGAGCTCATCAAATTCTCTCAGTCTTCGCTCATCCGGTGTCTCACCCTCGCATAAGGCAGCAGAACCTTTGATGTAGTGATAATACAACAGCTGATTGGTATCTGCCAGCAACTCTTGTTTTTTAGTAACTTCATTAATAGAGGCTACAGCTTCCGGACGCTGTTGCAAATAATAATAATACACAGCAGATACAATATAAAATTCCGAACGGGCATAATTCAAACGCATTTGCTCGTGTTGGTCCACAAACAGATTGTCATCCTCCGCTATTCTTTTCATACGGTGCAAGGCACTATTGCGATAATCGTAGAACTCCTTGTTCAACGCCGTCCGCTGATAAATCTTCATCAAACCGATGTCGGCAATAAGGAGTTCCAGTTCATTCTTGGTCAGATTATAGACATCCATATGAAACTTTTCGGCCTGCTCAAAATCCATGCGCATAAAAGCACAAAAGCCCAGATTATTGGATGCTTCCGCTTTTCCTTGTTTATAGAGGCTGACTTCACGGTAGGCCCTTGATGCCGCATGGCAGGATGAATCCAGGTTTTTATAACGAAAAGCATAAGCCACCTGGTTTAGAGAGTCGATAAGGCGTACTTCCTTCATGGGTGCCGTTCCCACACACGAAACCATTGTTGTACAAAGGCACAACAACCCCGCAAACCATATAAAAGAAAGTCGTTTCATAAAGCAAAGCTACGAATAAATCCGGGAAAGAAAAATAATTTTTATACAATAACTCTTGTTTTATGTAACGGGAAATTCCTACCTTTGCATGCAAATTAACAAATAGGTAACATCTATTACACAAATGAGCGAAAAAGCACCCTTTATGGTATTCTCCGGAACAAATTCGAGATACCTTGCAGAGAAAATCTGCGCTAGCCTTGATTGCCCTCTGGGAAAGATGAACATCACCCATTTTGCAGATGGTGAGTTTGCAGTCTCTTATGAGGAATCTATCCGTGGCTCGCATGTATTCCTGGTTCAATCAACCTTCCCTAATTCTGACAACTTGATGGAACTTCTGCTGATGGTTGATGCTGCTAAAAGAGCATCGGCAAAAAGCGTTGTAGCCGTTATCCCTTACTTCGGTTGGGCACGTCAGGACAGAAAAGACAAACCCCGTGTTTCCATCGGCGCCAAGCTGGTGGCCGACCTGCTCTCTGTTGCAGGTATCGACCGTCTGATTACGATGGACCTTCATGCAGACCAGATTCAAGGTTTCTTCAATATTCCGGTGGATCATTTGTATGCATCAGCAGTATTCCTCCCCTATATTGAATCCTTGAAACTGGAAGACTTGGTAATCGCCACCCCGGATGTCGGCGGTTCAAAACGCGCCAGCACATTCTCCAAATACCTCGGTGTACCCCTGGTATTGTGCAACAAGACACGCGAAAAAGCAAACGTGGTTGCCACCATGCAAATCATCGGTGATGTAAAAGACAAGAATGTAGTATTGGTAGACGATATTGTAGATACAGCAGGAACCATTACCAAGGCTGCCAACATCATGCTGGAAGCAGGAGCCAAATCTGTCCGTGCCATTGCCAGCCACTGCGTAATGTCCGACCCTGCTTCTTTCCGTGTACAAGAATCCGCACTAACGGAAATGGTATTTACTGATAGTATCCCCTACTCTAAAAAATGTGACAAGGTTAAACAGTTGAGCATTGCCGATATGTTCGCCGAAACCATCAAGCGGGTGATGAACAATGAATCAATCAGTTCACAATACATTATCTAACCGCGGAGCGGTTAGAAATTAAAAATTAAAGGCTGCGCGGTTCTGAAGTGAACATTGCGCAGCCTTTAATTTTTAATTTCTAATTTTTAATTCTAATTCTCCAGCCTTCCCATCTTGTAGGTTCCTTTTCGTATCACCTTTCCGTTCTTGTCTGTTTCTACAAACGGACCGTGTTTCTTGCCTTGTTTGAAGAAGCCTTCATAACGGTTTCCGTTCTTGTCCTCCTGGATACCGCTACCTTCTTCCATACCGTTCACAAAACCGCCTTTATATTTGGTTCCATCGGTCTGAATCAGGGTACCTTGGCCGTTGAACTTATTGTCTTTCCATTCACCTTCGTAAGAGTCACCTACATTCCATTTGTAAGTACCGTATCCGTCACGTTGGTTATCTTTCCAATTACCTTCGTAAACGGCGCCGCTTGCCCACGTAAATGTGCCGTGGCCTTCCTGCTTTCCATCCTTGAAGCTGCCCACATACTTGTTGCCGCTGGCATGGTAATAAATGCCCTCTCCGGTACGTTCACCTTGAACATAAGAACCTTCGTAACGGTCGCCGGTATGGAAAAAGTAAATACCTTTGCCATGCTGCATGTCGTCCTTCCAGTCACCTACATATTTGTCGCCGTTGGCATATTCAAAAGTTCCTTTACCGTCCCGGACATCATTTTTCCACTCCCCGTCATATTTGGAACCGTCATTCCAGGTCAGTGTTCCTTTGCCGTCTTTCTTGTCATTCTTCCACGAGCCTACATACTTGGAACCGTTCTTCCAGGTATACGTTCCTTGGCCTTCGCGTTTATCATTCACCCAGTCGCCCTCATAAATATCACCATTGTAATAGTACATGGTTCCTTTACCGTGCTGGTAATCCTGAAACCACATGCCGTCATAACGGTTGTTATTCATAAAATAGTAGATACCCCTACCATGCTGCTGGTCTTGAAACCATTGCCCCTCATACTTTTCACCGTCGGGAAACATATATGTACCGTAGCCTTCACGCTTGCCCTTCACATACTCACCCTCGTAGACGTCGCCGTTCTTGAAAACGGTCTTCCCCTTTCCATTGGGCTTGCGGCCTTTTATTTCACCGGTATAGACGGCCCCGTTATCTTTGAACGTATAGGTACCTATCTTTATCTCCGAAGAGAATGTACTTTTCACTTTATCGAAAAAGCCGCTTTTTTTTTCCTGGGCAGTGGCTCCACCTTGGCATAAGAAAGCCAGAATGAGTGCAGTATATAGATATTTCATTAATTGATAATTGATAGTTGATAATTGACAAAGGTAGGATTTATCCGGTAAAATGATGCGATAACTCCCGCTTTTTATGACATTTTTTTGCCGCACACTATTTCTTTTAATTTCTCTTTGCATAAATGCCGCCCTGCAAGTTCACGGATTTCTTGTGGAGTAACCTCCTTGACAGCATCCAGTGCTTCGGCAAAGTAGGTATCCTGCAAGCCCGATACCTGCACAAAAATCCAGGCATCTGCCAACGAGAATGCAGATTCATAACTACGGCACATGTCTCCCAACATATAGTTCTTCACCATGGAAAGCTCTCCATCGGAAGCCAGCTCGTTCTGAAGGCGGTCTATTTCATGATAAACCTCACCGATAAGAGGCTCCACAAATTCGTTGGCGGCTTCGGCACTGACCGCCAACACTCCCTGCCCCGGATAGGGCATGATGGCTGCGGAGATACCGTATGTGTATCCTTTATCTTCCCGGATATTGGACATCAGGCGACTGCCAAAGTAGCCCCCGAACAGTGTGACCAGCACGCGGACCTTCAAGTAGTCCGGATGATTACGGTCCAGGGAAAGCATGCCCATACGGACGGCACTTTGCAGGGCGTCCGGACGTTCGATGAAGATACGTTTTCCGGAGGTGGTAACCGGATGGAATTCTGTCTTCTCCGGTTTGCGGAAATCCGTACCGAAAGCCTCGCAGCCAAACAAGGACTCTATCCTGTGGATGCAATCACCGGTTACCTTACCCGAGAGATAGATGCTGCAATTATTGGAATGATAGTAACGGTCATAAAACTCGCGTAGCACCGCAGGAGTGATGCGCCGATAATCCTCTTCCTGCACCAGACGTCCACCGGGATGCTGCCCGCCGTACAGAGCCTTCACCAATCCGCGGTGCGCCAGAAAGTCCACCTTGGAAGAGTTGACAAGAAACTGCTGGATATTGTTGTCTACAATCACTCCCAGCTCTTTCTCAGGAAATACCGGCTCTTTGACGATAGACTCCAATATGTCAAGCGTTTGGGGAAGGTATTTATTCAGAGAATAAAGGGTGACATAGGCATACTCGGATGCACTGGACAATTCCAGCCAGGCTCCGTAATAGTCCAGCTTTTCCGCTATCTGGGCGGCATCGTAGCGTCGGGTTCCCTCGCGAAGCATGCGGTTCGTAAACAACGCCTGCAAGGGCTGTTTCTGTTGCCATCGGCCGCCTGCCATGAGGAGATCGATACGTGTCACTTCATTGTCACCGGCATTGAGCACGCTCAATGGTACGCCATTAGGCAACTTGATACGTTCCGGCCTTTGCACCACCAGTTGTTCCGGTTCAAGAATCCGGGGTTGGTCACTTCGGTTCAGCATGGGCTTTCTAGTTTACAGCCCATGGCTTTTAAGAAATTCTTCTGCCCGTTCCAAATCTTGAGGAGTATCTATGCCGATAGTTTCCACATCCGTGACACCTACCTTGATGGTATATCCGTTTTCCAGCCAACGAAGCTGTTCCAATGATTCGGCAATCTCGAGGGATGACTGCGGAAGGGCGGTTATCTCTTTCAGTACCTCTACGCGATAGGCATAAAGGCCGATATGCTTATAATACGTATGGTTCTCCAGCCAGTCTTCCTTCGCCGCATTGCGCTGGTAGGGAATGATGGAACGGCTAAAATAGAGGGCATTCCTGTTTTTGTTGAGCACAACCTTCGGAGAGTTCACATTTTCCAGTGCCTCAAAACCATTATCTACCGTAAAGGGTTTCACCAGAGTGGCTATCTGGGTGGCCGGATCGTCGAAACATGCTTTGACGGCTTGTAACTGCGAAGGCTGGATGAAAGGCTCATCCCCCTGGATATTCACCACGACATCAAACTGTCCTCCTATTTTTGTACAAGCTTCCTGACAGCGGTCGGTGCCGCTTTTATGTTCGGTGGAAGTCATTACCACCTTTCCTCCGAATGCTTTTACTGCGGCTTCAATACGCTCATCGTCCGTAGCCACGTATGCATCGTCCAAGATTCCTGCCACTTGCTCGTATACTCGCTGTATCACGGTTTTTCCACCTAACACCGCCAATGGTTTGGCTGGAAAACGCGTAGATGCGTAACGGGCAGGTATGATTCCTAAAAATTTCATTTTCAATCTTCGTTTTTTAAAATGAGAGTGTGTCCGAAAGTGTTCATATACTATCGACCCATCTCCTTATATTCTTTATTAATTATAACAGTTGTTTCAATCCTCGCAGGATATAATCACGTTTCAAATCTTTTGGCTTATAGACAGTCCCGTCACAAGACAACAAGTCTATATCCAGCCGTACAATTTCCTGCTCCTTCTCCTCGGGCTTCCTTCCGGCTTCCCGTTCGATGGCTTTCAGGCAGGCGGTGACTTCCTCTACCGGATTATCGGAAGCAAAGCATGCCACCTGATTGGAGAACAGATTCGGACGGTGAAAGAACAAAGGTACCGTCTCCTCCTCTTCCGAGAAACGTATTCCCGAAAAAAGTTCCGTCAAGCGTCTGCGAGCCAGTTCCATGTTCTCCCTCCGCTGCTCGTTGCTCCCAATACTAATCGTATAATCCATTTTTTAAGGTGAAAGGGGAAAAGGTGAAAATTGAAAGTTTACCTTTCCACTTTCAATTTTCACCTTTCAACTAATTAAACAGTTCGTCGAGTCCCTCTATCGGTTCTTCTATATGGGTGTCTCCTTCCAGATTCACATCATCCTTGCACGGGTCATAGCCTTCGGGCAACTGGAATGTTTCATTTTCATCATATCCCAGAGATTTGTCACCGAGCACTTTCACCATGTATTTGGTCCAGATAGGCAATGCCATGGAAGCACCTTGTCCGTGAAGCATCGTATCGAAGTGGATGTCGCGGTCCTCACCGCCCACCCAGCAACCGGACACAAGCGAAGGCGTGAAGCCCATAAACCAGCCGTCGGCATTGTAGTTCGTCGTTCCGGTCTTGCCGCCCATGTCGGCTTTCACACCCAGACGGCGCACACGGCCTCCGGTACCTTCGTTGACAACGGCACGCAGCATGACCAGCATCTTGTAAGCGCTGGATACGCTGATGACTTCCTGCATTTCGGGAGCAAAGGTTGCCAGCACGTTTCCGTCGTTGTCCTCGATGCGGGTCACGAACAGCGGAGCTACCCGGATACCCTTGTTGGGGAATGCGGTATAGGCACTTACCATCTCGCCGACGGAAATCTCGCACGGGCCCAGACAGAGTGAAACGGAAGGTACTATATCACGGTTGCGGACACCGAAAGTATGTATAAGACGTTTCAGATTATAGGGATTCAGCTTGCTCATGAGATAGGCCGTAATCCAGTTGTCCGAGTTTGCCAGCCCCCACTTCACAGTCACCATGTCACCAATCAGCTTTTTGTTGGCATTACGCGGCGTCCACGGTTTTCCGTTTTCATCAATCAGCGTGTATTCCACGTGGCGCACTTCGTCGCAGGGAGAAAAACCGTTCTCCATAGCCAATGTATAAAGGAAAGGCTTGATGGTAGAACCTACCTGGCGGCGTCCCACCATGGCCATATCGTACTGGAAGTAATGGTAGTTCGGTCCGCCTACGTATGCCTTGACATGTCCGCTGCGCGGGTCCATGGACATGAAACCGGCACGAAGGAAGAACTTGTAGTAACGGATGGAATCCATCGGGGTCATAATGGTGTCTTTCTCCCCTTCCCAACTGAATACGGACATCTCCTCCGGGGTATCGAAGGCTTTCTTTATTTCAGCTTCGGTGGCTCCGGCTTTCTTCATAATGCGGTAGCGGTCGGACAACCTCATGGCACGTCCCAGAATCTCGTCCACCTGCTCCTGGGTCAGACGGAAGGTGTAGGGAGCTTTCTTGGCCCCTTTCTTTTCCTTGAAGAAGTAACCTTGCAGTTCCTTCAGATGCTCTGTCACGGCATCCTCGGCATACTGCTGCATACGCGAGTCGAGCGTGGTATAGATTTTCAGCCCGTCGGTGTAGAGGTTGTATTTGGTACCGTCTTTCTTGGTGTTCTTTTCGCACCATCCAAAGAGCGGATTGTTCTCCCAGTCGAGTGAATCCTCGTAGTATTTCTGCATCTGCCAACCGCGGTAGTTGGCCTTGTCGGGCTTCTTGGCGGTGAGCACGCCGCGCAGGTATTCGCGGAAATAAGTGGCCAACCCTTCCTTGTGGTCCACACGGTTGTACTTCAGTTTCAGAGGCAATGCCTGGAGGGAGTCGCGCTCGGCTTCCGTAATATATCCCGCTTTCCGCATCTGGTCGAGCACCACATTGCGCCGTCCGCGGGAACGTTCATTGTAGCGCACCGGATTATAGAGAGACGGATTCTTGCACATGCCCACCAACGTAGCCGCTTCCTCAATCTTCAAATCTTTCGGTTCGCAACCGAAGTAGGTAAAGGCAGCAGTCTTGATGCCTACCGCATTGTTCAGGAAATCGAACTTGTTGAGATACATGGTGAGGATTTCCTCTTTTGTATAGTAACGCTCCAGCTTTACGGCAATCACCCATTCGATGGGCTTCTGGAACAGACGTTCCATCACATTGTCGGCACTGGGAGAATAAAGCTGTTTGGAAAGCTGCTGGGTGATGGTACTGCCACCGCCGGCATTCTTCTGCATCAGGATACCGCGCTTCACTACGGCACGCGTCAGGGCGTAGGCGTCAATGCCCGAATGTTCGGCAAAACGTACATCTTCCGTAGCTATCAAGGCGTTGATGATATTGGGCGACAAATCATTGTATCCCACAAACACGCGGTTTTCCTTACTATAGGAATAAGTACCCAATACTTTTCCGTCCTCGGAAAAGACTTCTGTGGCAAATTTGTAATTCGGATTTTCCAGGTCTTCCACCGGAGGCATATAGCCTATCCAGCCCTTGGCTATGGAAAAGAATATAAAGACACACACCAGCGAAATCAGTGCGATGAAAATCCATAGGATTTTGACGACTTTCCTTATCATGTTTCAGTTGCTAAAATCAAAGTTCAATAATAGGGCAAAGGTACGGAAATATATTGGATGTGCCTATGCTTTTTATATCTTTTTCAGGATAAGATTTCCGGCATCCACAAAAAAAACGCCCGTTTATTTTAATGGAAACTGTCAGTGAAATGCAAAACGATTGCAAAATAATTAGAAAACTTGAAGAAAAAATCGGAAAGGAAAAACACATCGTAATGAGCTATAATACAGATTGGGACAACGAAAACTTGCCCTCGCGCGCGTAAGAGGAGATAAGATAAGAAGAGAAGAGAAAAAAACGACGTTGTCGTTAAAAAGAACGACGGCGACGGCGTAAAGAGATACCACACTTCACTGTCCGGAATGCCACACTTCGACAAGGCAAACGCCGCACTTGACTAAGGCAAATGCCACACTTGAACATTCGCGAAATGCGGCATTTACTTTGTCGAAGTGTGGCATTTCGGATGATGAAGTGTGGCATTCCGGACAACAAGCCACACGGTTAAAAAAACAGCCCATATTTCGCAAAAAACTTCCCCGCATATTTCCGTAGCCCGCATATTTTCCGTAACTTTACACTCTCGAAAAGTATAAATGAATTCAACGATATGGAAAACAGAAGTTTAGTCACCATTGCCGAGCATAGCCGGGAAAAAATCCTCTATATGCTCGAGATGGCGAAAGAGTTTGAAGCCCATCCCAATCGGCATATATTGGACGGGAAAGTAGTTGCCACCTTATTTTTCGAGCCTTCCACCCGTACACGCCTCAGTTTCGAGACTGCCGCCAACCGGCTTGGAGCACGTGTCATCGGGTTCAGCGACCCCAAGGCCACCAGCTCATCCAAGGGCGAGACGCTGAAAGACACCATCAAGATGGTAAGCAACTATGCCGACATCATCGTGATGCGCCACCACCTCGAAGGGGCCGCACGCTATGCCAGTGAAGTCACCACCGTGCCCATTGTGAATGCCGGAGACGGTGCCAACCAGCATCCCTCACAAACCATGCTCGATCTCTACTCCATCTACAAGACACAAGGCACACTGGAGAACCTGAACATTTTTCTGGTCGGCGACTTGAAGTATGGCCGTACCGTCCACTCCCTGCTGATGGCCATGCGCCACTTCAACCCCACTTTCCACTTCATCGCTCCCGACGAGTTGCGGATGCCCGAAGAATACAAAATCTACTGCCGCGAGCACAACATCAAGTACGTGGAACATACGGACTTTACGGAAGAAATCATTGCTGATGCCGACATCCTCTACATGACCCGTGTGCAGCGCGAGCGCTTCACCGACCTTATGGAGTACGAGCGGGTGAAGAATGATTTCTTCCGTAAAGTCCGTATGTTCCACGTACTT
>OHEP01000975.1_pt1 | contig 16666 bp, 19 predicted proteins | sample 1567271 | NCBI WGS metagenome assembly OHEP01 (sample SAMEA3879577, study PRJEB24766) | human gut metagenome | biome: human-associated habitat; feature: feces | place: USA | collected 1985/1987
AAAGGAACGTTACGTTACGAAAAAGGCGCTCCGAAAAGTGATGGAGGCCATGGATGAGGCGGAGGAGCTTACCGAGAAGGAGAAGGCCTTCTGCCTGCATTACGTCCAGACCTTCAACGGCGCGTCTGCCGCGCGGCGGGCGGGATACGAGCCGCGCAGCGCGAAGCAGATCGCGTGGGAGCTTTTACGCAAGCCGCGGATCCGCGAGGAAGTGCAGCGGCTGAAGGAGATCAAGCATGCGGCGCTGTTGCTAGGCGGCAAGGAGGATGTGCTGGCGCTGCATTGGCGCATAGCATTCGCGGATCTGAGCGATTTCGTCGAGTGGGGCCGGGCGACGGTGCCGGTCATGGCCATGTACGGCCCGGTGCAGGTGACAGACCCGGAGACCGGCGAGAAAACGCCGCTTTTGCAGGAGATCAACGACCTGCGGTTCCGGGAATCCTCCGAGGTGGACGGGCAGTTGGTGGACGAGGTGAAACTCGGACGCAACGGAGCGAGCATAAAACTTGCCGACCGGCAGAAGTCACTCGCATTTTTGGAGCGGTATTTTGAGATGAATCCGATGGATCAGCACAGGAAGGCATTCGACCTTGCGCGGCTTGAAATGGAACGGAAGAAGCAGGGGGAGACCGAGGCGGCGGAGGTGAACATCATAGATGACCTGTAGGCTGTCGGAGGCGATCTCCCCAGCGTTCGTAGATGCGCATAAGGCCATCAAGGCCGGTGAGATCGATGAGCTCGTTGCGAAAGGCGGGCGAGGCTCCGCGAAAAGCAGCTTCGCATCTATCGAGGTGGTGCTGCTGCTGTTAAAACACCCGGAGTGCCATGCCGTAATCCTGCGTAAAGTGGGCAACACATTGCGCGCCAGCGTATATGCGCAGATGCAGTGGGCAATCGGGATGCTGGGGCTGTCACGGCTTTTCCGCTGTAGCCTGACCCCGATGGAAATGACCTATTTGCCGACGGGCCAAAAGATTATGTTCTTTGGCCTGGACGACCCCGGCAAGCTGAAATCTATAAAAACGCCGTTCGGCTATGTGGGGATAGCATGGTTCGAGGAACTTGACCAGTTTGCCGGCCCTGAAGAGATTCGAAATGTGGAGCAATCGCTTTTCCGCGGCGGCTCCTTTTCTTTCGCATTCAAGTCGTTTAACCCTCCCGCGATGGCGCGGAACTGGGCGAACCGGTATGTGCTGGAGCCGAAAGCAGGAAGGCTGGTACACCATAGCACCTACCTTACCACACCTAAGGACTGGCTTGGTCCACGGTTTTTGGCTGATGCAGAGCACTTGAAGGCAACGCGCGAAACCGCGTATCGCCATGAGTACGGCGGCGAAGTCGTCGGCAGCGGCAATCAGGTTTTTGATAATTTGCGGTTAGAGCCGATATCTGCGGATCAGATTTCGCGCTTTGACTATCACTATTTCGGGCAGGATTGGGGCTGGTATCCAGACCCTAACGCGTTTAATGGGTGCGCTTATGAGGGCGGTATCCTGTGGATCTATGAGGAACTGCGCGCTTTGCGCTGTTCAAACGCAGCATGGGCCGAAAAAATACAGCATCACAAGAACGATTTGATCCTTGCGGATCCTGGCGCCGGCGGAGATCGAAATGTTGGGGACTTCCGGGATTGGGGGTTTTTGATGCGGCAAGCACAGAAAGGTCCGGGGAGCGTGGCCTACGGGATCAAGTGGCTGCAGTCCTTGAAAGCGATCGTGATCGATCCTGATAGATGCCCGAACACTGCGAAGGAGTTTAGTGAGTACGAATACGAGATCGACGCAAAGACCGGCGAAGTGCTGGAGGGATACCCGGACGCCGCGAATCATCACATTGACGCAGTGCGGTATGCCATGGAGCCCGTCTGGAAGCGGAGGGGGCAATGATATTTGACACGATAGGCAAATGGATAAGGCAGGTGTTTGGAATGATTGGACAAGGGGATATAAAGAGCAAGCTGGGCGTCGATGTAGCATGTTCTGAAGGAATGGCCGATGCTCAGCAGCTCTGGCTGTCGATGTATCGTGACAATCCTCCATGGAAGAGCCAAACGGTGCAGACGCTCGGGCTTCCCGCGTCGATCGCGCGAGAGATTGCCCGGCTTACTACAATCGAGATGAAAGGCAGCGTCACTGGATCGGCGCGGGCGGCATACTTGCAGGAACAGCTTGAACCTCTGCTTATGAGCATTCGGCCACAGATAGAGATCGCGGCGGCATGCGGCGGCATGGCTCTGAAACCGTATGCGGATAATGGCTTGATTCGGGTGGATTGCGTGCGCGCGGACGCTTTTTTCCCTACCGCCTACGATGGTGGCGGCAATGTCACTGGCGCCGTATTCGTGGAGCGTTACACGCACGGCGGAGTTTATTACACACGCCTTGAACAGCATGAGCATCGCAGCAAGCTGTATACGATCACGAACAAAGCGTATGCCTCCCGGAATCGCAGCACATTGGAGCGGGAGATCGATCTTGCTGAAGTTGATCGTTGGGCGTCTCTGGCGCCAAGCGTGACGATCGAGAATGTGGAACGTCCGCTATTCGCCTATTTCCGCACGCCGCTTGCAAACGACATTGATCCTGCGGGGCCGCTGGGCGTCTCGGTATACGCTGGTGCGGTCGATCTGATCCGCGAGGCTGACAGGCAATATTCACGATTGCTTTGGGAGTTTGAAGGCAGCGAGCTTGCCATTGACGCAAGCGCTGACCTATTTCAGCGCGTAGAACACAAATTCAAGAAGACCGATGGCGCGACGGGAAGCACGGTCGAATACAAGCTGCCGAAAGGACGCGAGCGGCTTTTTCGGTTGGTGAATTTCAATTCAGATCAGGCGACCGGGGATAGCTTGGCCATGAAGACCTTTGCGCCGCAGATCCGGGATACGTCTTACCTAAACGGCCTAAACGCGCAGCTGCAGCGGATCGAATTTGCATGCGGTTTGGCCTATGGCACCTTATCCGAACCTCAGTCCGTGGATAAGACTGCGACAGAGATCAAGATGTCGAGACAGCGGTCTTATGCGCTTGTCGCTGACATGCAGGCGCGCTTGGAGGCGGCGTTAAATCATCTGGTTTACGCCATGGATGTTCTTGCAACGATCTACCGGCTTGCGCCGGCGGGCGGCTATGAAACGGCTTGGGAGTGGGATGACAGCATCATCGTGGATACGGATGTGGAGTTTAACCGCCGTCTCCTCTTGGTGCAGGCGGGTATCCTGCGGCCGGAAGCCCTGTATGCCTGGTATTTCGGCACTACTGAGGAGCAGGCGAGAGAGCTGTTGCCGCAAATGACAGCAATTTTGGAGCCATAGTATGCTAACGCCAGATTTATATTCCGAGCTGCCCGGGCCGCTGGAGGAGCTGGCACAAGACCTGGAGGAGTATATTTTGCGCGATGTCTGCCGTCGTCTCCGGCTGGCGGGGGAGATGACAGGAACGGCAGAAATACAGATGATCGCGCTGATCGAGCAGGGCAAAAGCGCAGACGAGATCCAAACGGCTTTGAAGCGTATGCTTGACCTGTCGGGCGCAGAAATATCGGAGATGTTCGAGATAGCTGCGCGGGAGAGCCTGCGGTTCGATGCGGGCGTATACAAGAAACTTGGGCGCGAGCCGACGAAACTTGAGGATAACGATTATTTGCAGGCGACGGTGCGCGCACAGGCTTCTGCGACGCAGGCGGCGTTCCGCAACATGGCGCATTCGGTGGGATTTGCCGTTCACAGCAACGGCCGAAGGATGTTCCTTCCCGCGGCGCGAGCGCTGCAGTACAGCCTTGATAAGGTGCAGACGCAAGTGCTTTCCGGCGGCGTGGATTACAATACCGCGATCCGCAATGCGGTGCGCGAGCTCACGGCCTCCGGCCTGCGCACGGTCGAGTATGCGTCCGGCAGAACGGATCAGCTGGATGTGGCGATCCGCCGGGCGACGGTGACCGGGATGTCACAGCTCACCGGCGAGATCGTGAAAGAACAGATGCGGGAGCTTGATACCGATCTTGTGGAGGTCTCCGCGCATGGCGGCGCACGCGATACGGGCAGCGGCTTTGAAAATCACAAGCAATGGCAGGGCAAGGTGTATTCCATGAGCGGCAACAGCAAGAAATATCCGCCGCTTAAAGCCAAGACAGGGTATGGGAACGTCGCGGGCCTAAAAGGCGCAAATTGCCGGCACGATTTTCACCCTTTCGTTGAAGGCGTATCGCAGCGCCAATGGACGGATGATGAGCTGGCGAATATTGATCCGCCGCCCTTTACGTATGAGGGCAAGACTTACACCAAGTATGAGGCAACGCAGCAGCTGCGCCGTTTAGAGACTGCGATGCGCAAGGCAAAAAGGGAATGCATCGCCTTTGACGCATCGGGGGATGAAGAAGCGCATACGGCGGCTGCCGTAAGGCTTAGGCGGCTTCAGGAATATTATAAGGACTTCTCAAAAGTGGCAGGCCTAAGAAGGCAGCCGGAGCGAGCCCAGGTGATGGGTTTCGGAGCGGACTCGTGGATGATGGCTCGCACAGGGGCAGAGGAATACTATTCGGGATGGTCAAAAGACATTGGCCTGAATAACTCGGTAAAAAACCTTGCGAAATATTATGACATCAAGTATAATAACCCTCCTGAATATGAGCTGCTGAAACGGTATGCCCGCGGTGTAGAGGCTGGCTGGATATCCCCTAATGCGGACTTCGGGAATTATAAAGCGCAATATAGCCGCATACAAACCGAGTTTGTGGGGAAAACGGCCATAAGTGGTACGAAGATTGAAGGACAATCCGAGCACTTCATGCAGCGGGTGCTGGGTACGATGGTCGATCCTCAAAAAGGGGCCGTGCGTTCGGGCGTAACTTTGGAGGATATAGCGGACGCTTTGTTCAACGCTCAGCGCATCGGTCAAGCGGTTACGCGGTCAGACGGCAGAAGAAGCGTGAAGCTATACGGAGCGCGGTGCGTGGTGTCTATAAACCCGGATACCGGTGAATTGATCCAGACTAACCCCAGAAAGGAGCGGTAATCGTGTTAGAGATGACGGAAAAGACAAAAGCGTTTTTAATGAAAAACGTCCCTGCGGCCATGGATGTGAGCGATGTGAACGATGCTCTGGATATGATTTATGACTGGATCGACCTGAACGGCTTCCGGGCAGATGGGTTATATAACGCGAAAGGCGTGGCGGCACAGGCTGCATACGATGATTTGTTTATGTCCAACGACTGAACAAAAAAGATGGTAAAAAACGCTTAAAGCACCTTCGGGTGCTTTTTGTTATGCCCAAAACCTGCTTACGGCGCAAAACTGTGCAGGGAGCCGACGGGCGGAAAACGGAAATATGGCCGACGGGCCTAAAACGGGGAGAACTCGAGATGAGGAAAAACGACGTTGCAAACCGTATGAACCTTCAGCTTTTCGCGGAACCGGCCCCTGCGCCTGCGGAACCGGCGACGGGCGCGCCCGCAACGCCATCGCCGTCCGGCTCTGCCAGCGCTTCGCCGGAAGCGATAGCATCCGCTGTTATGGCAGCGATCGAAAGCCGCCAGAAGCGTGCGGAAGGCGGTGTAGTGAAAAGCATGGCGGAACAGTATGGCATGCAGGAAGAGGAGCTGACGCAGCTTCTGGAGCAGGAGCGGCAGAGGCGCGCAACGCAGCTTCCCCCGGAGCAGCAGCGGATCGTGGACGAACAGCTTGCCCGCGCGAACGGCTTGCTCATCGCGGCCGATGTGCGAACCACCGGCGCGGCGATGGGCCTGGTCGATGCGGATGCGGCGCTGCTGCTCCTCGACCGCACGAACGTGAAGGTGGATGAAAAAGGCGCCGTGACGGGCGTGAAGGAAGCGCTCGAAGCGCTCAAAACGGCAAAGCCGTACCTGTTCGCAAACGCGAATCCAACGCCTAAAATTGTAGGGCCAACCCCCGGAGTTGATCCGGGAACGAACGATGTGGCGGCAGCCCGTGCTGTAATGGGCTTACCGCCGGAGAAATAAAGAAAAGGAGAGAAGAAAATGCCGAACACCATTACGAAGTTCAAAAAGTATATTGACCTGCTGGATGAGGTCTACAAGCGCGCATCGCTTACCTCCGTCCTTGACAGCGACCCTTCGCTTGCGCGTGCAGGCGCCAATGCAAATGAGATCGTCATCCCTAAGATCAGCATGGACGGCCTTGCGGATTACAGCCGAAACTCCGGATATGTCGGCGGCAGCGTCACGCTGACCAACGAAACCGTGACTTTCAACTACGACCGCGGCAGAAAGTTTACGGTTGACGCGATGGACAACGAAGAGACTGCCGGCATTGCTTTCGGCAGGCTTGCGAGCGAGTTCATCCGCACCAAGGTAAGCCCGGAAATGGATGCCTTCCGTTTCGCGGCTTATGCCGGTACCCCCGGAATTTCAAAGGTGGCCGCCGGCGCGACTTTGGCCGACGGCGCAGCCGTAGTTGCGGCGCTTCGGGCGGCGATCACCACGATGGACGAGGATGAGGTACCAATGGAGAACCGCCATCTTTTCATCACGCCGACCCTGCGCGGCCTTATCCAGGATATGGATACGACCAAGAGCCGCGAGGTGCTTGCCCGCTTCGCCAGCATCGTCGATGTGCCTCAGACCCGGTTCTATACGGCCATTGACCTTAAGGACGGCACGACTGAAGGCGAGGAGGCCGGCGGCTACGCCAAGGCTGCTGCAGGCAAGGATATCAACTTCCTAGTAATCCATACGCCTGCGCTCATGCAGTACCCTAAGCACACCGTCAACAAGATCGTGCCGCCCGAGGCGAACCAGACCAGCGATGGCTGGATGTTCTTCTATCGTGCCTATGGCCTGGCCGACGTGTACGAAAACAAGGTTTCCGGCATCTACCTGCATCACAAGGAGTGAACCATGCGGACGGTTGGCCTGATATTTAAAAAGCAGGAGGCGAGGCGCGAAACGGCCCCGCCTCCTCCGAAAGAGAAGGAAGCCGAAGAAAAAGAACCGAAGAAATGAGGTGGGGGCATGGCCTATGCAAGCTATAGAAATTACACAGGGGATTACCTCGGCAGCCAAATACCGCCGGAGGCTTTCCCGGGCGTGGGCGCAAAAGCGTCCGCCTATATCGACCGCCTGACGCAGAGTCGCGCGCAGGCAGGGGATATAAACGTGATCTTGGCCTGCTGCGCCATTGCAGAGGTGCTCTACAGTGAGCAGAAACGAGCTGAAATGACTGCGCAGGGAGCGATCACAAGCGAGAGCGTCGGCGGGCACTCCGTGTCTTATGCGGCAGAGACGCCGGAAGGCGAAGCAGCCAGGCTGAAGGGGCGCATATGGTCGGCGGCAGCGCTTTACCTTGCGGATACCGGCCTGCTATTCCGAGGGGTGTAAACTTATGCGGACGAATACCCCCGCAACCTTGTACAATGCGTGCAAGATCGATGGAAAAACCGTTTACCAGCGCACTGTCCTCGCGGCGGTCTATTGGGAAGATAACAAACAAGCTGTCATCCGCAAGACTGGCGCGGCCGGCGCGGACAGCGCCACGGTCTACATCCCCTTTTCTGTAGACGCTGGCGGTAGGCGGCATAAGAAGCCGAAAGCCTACGCTGTGGATCCTTGCGGTGCATTCACCATTGCACCAAAGGATTATCTCGTAAAAGGTGTATGCCGCTACGAATACGGCCCAGATGCACCGATTTCACAGCTCACCCAAAATTATGACGACGTGCTTACGATTACCGGCGTGGACACGAAAGACATGGGAAGCCCTGCCATGCGGCACTGGGAGGTGAGCGGCAAATGAACGCGGTTGTAAGGCCCGCAAACGCAGATCAGGTAATGGTTCGCCTTGGCCTGAAGCAAGGCGGCAAGGTGCAAAAGTTTTGGACCAGCACGGTACAGCGCCGGATTAAGAAGTATTTGCCCGCCAGGGATAAAATGTCCGTGTCCAGAGCTGTCAACGCCGGCACGGATCTTGAGCATGGAAGGATCACGGTGCGAGGGCCGCACATCCGGTACCTCTACTATGGCAAAGTCATGGTAGGCTATCCGAAAAAACATGCGATCGACAAAGATCTGAAGTATACCAAGGACATAAACCGTGCGGCCGGGCCGCTCTGGGATCGTGCGCTCGTGCAGAACGAAATGCCGGTCATGGAGCGTGAACTGGACAGGTACATCAAGGGAGGACGGCCATGAGCATAATCGACAGCTTGCGCGCGCTGGTTGCCGCCTGCCCGTTCATCGACGACTTCGCGGCGACGCACGTGGACTTTACGGATCAAACAAAACCGCAGAATTACGGCCTTTTCCCGACCGGAGAAGTGCTGTTGAGCGTGGATATGGCAGGCAATACGCGCTGGCAGTATAACTTCGTTCTACAGGCCGTGGAGTTTACGGCGGAAGATGCCGCACGGCTGGCGAACGTCGCGTTCGTGGAACGCTTTTGCACGTGGATGCAGGCGCAGAACCGCACTCTGCCGGATCTCGGCCAGGGATTGGATGCAGAAATGCTTTTGGCACAAAATGGCCAATTCGTGGACATTGCGGAGGATGGCCAGAGCGGTACATATCAAGTTTTATGCAGTTTGATTTATGAAAGGGAGGTACAGTAATGGCTGGAACTTATACGAAACCCAAGGCGTTCAACCGACGCTTTTTCATCAACATCGGTACGTCTGAAAGCCCAACGTGGGCTGAGATTGCGGTAGGCATCACATCCCGCGGCAATTCCTTTTCCGAGAATGAGGAGGAATATTACTATATGAACGAGCGCGGCACGGCAGAGAAAGAGCCGTCCACGCAAAGCATTTCGCGCACATTCTCCGGCAATCGGTTTGTCGGCGACGCCGCGCAGGATGAGATCTTCATCAACCGCCTGTATGATCTGGAGAACCGTGAGGTGGAATACCTTGAGTTCTACGATAATATCGCCAGCGGCGCAAACGGATGGAAAGGCAAGGCGAGCCTGACTGTATCTGACGACGGCAGCGGCGACACGCAGAACCGTGAGACCATCGGGTTCGGCCTGGCAATGAACGGGAAGCCGGTGCGCGGCACCGTTGTTTTGACGGATGACGTGCCGGCTTTTACTGCGGCGGAGTAAAACGATGGGATTCAAGTTTGATGAGAAACCTATGGTAGAGATCTGCGGGAAGCAGTACGAATGCGATCCCGCAGATAGCGGCCTGATTGCGGGGATTGTCAGGGACTTTCCCCGCCTGCTCATGTTGGGCGCAGAATTTGCGGCGCTCGATGAGGAAGCGAAAGCCGCCGTGAAAGAGCCGGGTAAACATGCCGATTACGCGGAAAAGGTACAGGCAAAAAACGAAGAGCTGTTGCAAGCGGCGCAAGGCTTCATCCAGGGATGTATTGGCGTTGAGGAATACAACGAAATATTTGCCGGCCGGAAGCCAAACAGCGCAGAGCATATAAGCCTGTGCACTTATCTGTATAAGCACATCATGGGCCAGCGCGAGAAGGTCGTGGCCGAATACATCGATACGCAGGAGGAAGCCGATGCTGCTGATAACGCCACCCAACCGGATATTAGGCAAGGAGATCGAAACCGGGTATCGAAAATGGCTGCGTTTTGGAAGCGTTTGGGACGACCCAAACCTGATTGAGGAAGAGAAGATCGCCATTTCGCTGCAGAACATCCTTGGAGAAGTGCCAAAGGATATTGGACGATGGCTGCCGGCGCTATTGGATTTTTATGCCTGCGGGGAACCTCCGCGGCATATATCCGCCCCGGAACGGCTGCTGGATTGGCGCCGGGACAGCGCAACAATTTGGGCGGATTTTCGGGTGTGGTTGGGAATCGATCTTGACCGCACAGATATGCATTGGTGGGAGTTTATGGCGCTGTTCGGGGCGCTGCCGCCTGACAGCCGGATAAAGCAGACCATGAGCACCAGAGCGATTGACCTCAGCAGGATTAAGGATCCTGATACACGTGCGGAGTATGCACGTCAAAAACGGCTGGTGTCTCTTGAACATACGGAGGACACGGAGCCTATTTACGAGAGGATGTGAGCGGCATGGGGTGGAACAGAGCGGATGGCAGCGTAACGATTGACACCAGCTTGAACAACGACAATCTCCGCAAGGAGATCGACGAAATGAATGATGCCGTAGGCCGTGCCGCCTCCGAAACTACGGCTGATCTGAAATCCATAGAAAGCAAAATCAACGACGCTGCGGAAGCGGCAAAGAAATTTAAGATCGAACCTTCGGCCGAGGGCGTTCAGGACGCTATTGATCAGCTCGATAACCTGAACAATAAAATCCAAATTCAAGAGAAACAGCTTGCCAACTATCGCGAGGAATATGATCGCGTCTCGCGGCGATATGGGGAGACCAGCGACGCCGCTTTGAAACTTGCGAAGAAGATCAACGATCTTGAAACGGCCATCGACCGGAATCAGAAGAAGTCCGACGAGTATGCGGACGCCATCGCCGATGTGGAGGAGGTTATGGGGGATTCCTCCGAGGCGGCGGATACATTGAAGAGCCGCGTAAACGATGTGGATAAAGGCATGGACGCTGCGGGCAAAGGCGGCATATCCACATTCAAAATTGCCTTGGGCAGCTTTATTTCCGATGTCGTTTCAAGAGCAATTTCATCCCTTGCAGAGCTGTCGGAAAAGACCCAGGAGTTGCGCGGGGACATGGCGATCTTAGAGCTAAATGCGGCCGACGCAGGGGTATCAATCGATGTGATGCAAGGAGCGGCGCGAGACGCAACTGCCATTGTTGATGATTTCGATGGAGTGCTGGAAGGAGTGTCTAACCTGTTAGCACTTGACGGAATAACGGACGATAATTTGGCCGCACTCATAGATACATTGGCGGGCGTGTGCCTCACGTTCCCGGAAACAATGAAGTTTGAGAATTTAGCAGAGAGTCTTCAAGAATCGGTAAAGGCAGGTCAGCTTACGGGACAGCTTTCAGAAGCTCTCACAAGACTCGGATACGATGTAAATACCGTAAACGGTACTATTTCGCACATGAGTGAGAGAAGGCGAGAAGCATATCTTGTATCTTTGCTGCAGCGCAAAGGCATGCAAGAGGTTACACAAGCCTACCGCGAAAACAACAAGAGCCTGATCGATGCTAAAAACGCACAGTACGACTATAACCTGGCTATGGCAGACCTTGGCGAAGTTTTAGAGCCGATCAGAACGAGGATTTTATCTCAGCTTACGGAGCTTTTGCAAGAGCACAAAGACGAGATTGCCTCCGTTGTAGGCCTGCTTGGAAGGATATGCGGCGTAATCGTCTCTGTGATAGGGTGGCTCGGGAAAATTCCCACGCCCCTTCTTGTTGTGATCGGGCTTGTGACGGCGGCTGTTGTTATCTTGACGAAGCTGTCCTTGACGTCGGCGTTGGCGGGGAAAGGCATCGCCGCAGGTACCAAAGCGCTTGCAACGGCCGGTCCGTCTGCGATGCAGGCCGGAAAGCAATTCGCGGCGCTCGCGGTGGATATCCTGGTGGTTGCAGCCGCAATATCCTTGGTGGTATTTAGCATTGCGGCTCTGATCAACGCGATCAACGGCGTACCAACGAAAATCCAGACCACGGTTTCCACGCCCAACATAAACGATCTTCAAAACCAGGTAGGCAGAGGCTATGCGGGCGGTACGCTCTCCGCAAGCCGGGGATGGCACCGCGTTGGCGAGAACGGCCCGGAGTACATGTACTTCCATGGCGGAGAGCGGGTGCTGACGGCCAGCCAAAGCTTGGCGCAGCAAGCCGTCGGCGGCACAAGCAGCAGCTACACCTACAACGATTATTCCCAGCAGGTTTTCAAGGTAGACGATATAGAAACCTACGCTGCAATCATGCGTAGGCTGCGAGACGAGCGACGGAGTAGCCGCATGGGCTACACGGGGAGATGAACTATGGCAGTTACAACATCAAAGCTTTATGCGATTGAAGATGCTTTTATAACGAGCGCTGCGCCAAACGAAAGTTATCACAATCTCCCAAGCGTAACATTTCCAGATAAAAGCGCAGACAGCAGGTATTACTTTAGGCCGGATCTGAATTTGGGCGATGCCGTACGAAAGCATATACTCGGGTACCAGTTATGCTTATATGTGTCAAGTAAGCGAATCACGGAATCCGGCTGGCGCACATACGAATTCTCTCCGATAATCTACAGGGTAAATGACACATCATTGGAGGGGGTAACGTATTCCAATCACGAAAATATCTTCGAGCAAGATTTTTATTCGGGACATAATTTCGGCTTAGTAGATTATGACGATATACCTGTAGGCGGATACCTTACGGGGAATCGCCTCGCAAACTTTGATGCGTCGCCGCACATAATCGAATATGACGCATATGCAACCAACCATTTCGTATTTACCATCCACGGAGTAGCTGGAACGAATAAGCCATACATCTTGCTGCACATGGAGGATGCCGAGATAAGCGTAACCCAAACTCCGATGACTGGAGCGTATGTCAACCGGCATAAAGCGGTGAAGCTGGCATGGGCGATTACAACGAATGCATATGGTGGCGCGGCGGCGTTTGCACAGGCAAGCGCAACTGTATCCTGGCGCAACGGCGCGAGTGGAGCAGTCAACACCATTGATGCGAGCGGCAGCGAGATGTCATGTCCCATTCCTGCAAATACAGTACCTTCCACAGCGGAGCTTCAGTGGAAGGTTAATGTTACATTTGCAAGCGGGGAGACGGCGGAAAGCGATTGGGCAACGCTAACAACCATTGACAGTACATCATCCTGTGCCCTGGTATCCCCGGTGAGTACGTTCATAGACGGGAGCACCGTCAACCGCTTCACGTGGGAACACACCATTGAGACAGGGACTGCGCAGAGTGCGTATGACCTCCAGTACAGTATAGACAACGGCGTAACCTGGACGGACATTGCTTCCGCTGTGGCGGCCGAGAACCAGCATTGCGACGTGCCGGCGGATACGCTCCCGGCGGGCACGCTGCTTTGGCGTGTGCGCACGTACAATGCGGACGGTGCAGCGGGAACATGGAGCGATAGCGCGACCATCGTCGTGCAGGCAGCCCCGGCGGCGCCGCTGATCACGAGCGTGACGGCAACGCCGCGGCCGGAGATCGCCTGGCAGTCGAGCGGGCAGCAGGCGTATCAGGTAACGGCGGGCGACTACGACAGCAGGCTCTTATATGGCACAGCAAAATCTTTTAAAGTGCCGGTGTTCCTGCAGGACGGGCCGACGGATATTGCCGTGAGGATACAAAATTCTTTCGGCCTATGGTCTTCCTGGGCGCGAGCGTCCGTTACCATCGCAAATGCGTCGCCAGGCGGCGAGATAGCGCTTACTACGGCATCTGCAAACAACGCTGTGACGCTCCGGTGGAGTGGGGGCGCTTATAAGGCTTACTATGTATATCGAGACGGTGTGCCGGTTGCGCGGGTGCTGGAGAATGTGTATGTGGATCGACTGGCTGTGGGCGCGCATTCCTATCAAGTGCGGGGTGTAGAGGGCGAGTATTATGCTTTGAGCAATACCGCCCTCGGCATCTCCGTGGTGAGACACGCTGTTATTGGCGCGGTGAATGCCTCGGATGCATGGGTCCCTCTGGAGTGCAAGCGCGGCGGCGAACCACAGCATACCATTCGTTCACAGGCAACGGTGGCGTATCACTTCTACGATGGCAGGAAATATCCTGTGGCTGATATTGCTGAATTTGAAAGTGTGTCGGACGATCTGGCGTTCACACTTCGGGCTCCGGAGCGTGAGGCAGTGATGGCTCTGGTCGGGAAGCTAGTGGTTTACAAGGATTCTTATGGAGCGCTGGCAATCGGTATACTGGAAACGGCCAGCACCAGTGTGCGGCGCCGTAGCGATACGGAGTTTGCGCTCCATCGTGTGGCGTATGAGGAGGCTGTGAGCTATGAGATATGAGGATGGGATCCGACGCCTCGGATGGAGGGTCTACTTACTGCGTAACGGCGTGGTGTACAAGAATCTTGATATTCAAGATGCGCCTGCCGTCAATATGGATACGCGAGCCGAAATCAAAAAAAGCCTGTCTGCGACTGTGGTTTTACCGGATGATGTGGATATCCTGAATGACCGTCTGCGGCCGGTGCTTGTCATCGACGGTGTTGAACATCCTTTAGGCGAGTTCATCATTGCAACTGCAGTGGAAGATACGAGCGAGACCGGCTCAGTAAGCACTTCGGTGGAGGCGTACGATGGGTGTTATCTTGCGCGTCGATATCGTGCGGAATCACGTCCGCACTTTGCCGCTGGTACGGCTTATACTGATAAAATCCAGGAGCTACTGCAAGACTGTGGAATCAATAAAGCGATAATTGAAAACTGCGCTTTTACCATGGCCACGGATCGTGAGGATTGGGAAATCGGAACGACGTATCTGGAGATCATCAATCAGCTGCTCTCCGAAATCAACTATGCATCGCTATGGTTTGATGCGGACGGTTTTGCACGTATCCAACGCGCTATGGCGGTCTCAGCTGCGAACATCAAGCACACATATCGAAAGGGTCGATACTCGGTGATAAGCCCCAAACGATCCGCTGAACTGGATGTTTTTAACAAATACAATGTGTTCATGGCCATAGTGGACAACGCGGATCTTGACGCGCCGATGATCGCCAAGGCGGTTAATGACAACCCGGCCTCCATACTGTCGGTGCAGCAGCGAGGGAGGATTCAGGCGCCCGTTGAACAGCTAAATAACATCGCAAGTCAAGATGCGTTGCAGGAGTACGTGAACAACGTGAGAGACCGATCTATGATGACTACCAGAACCGTGAAAATAGAGACTGCTCTTATGCCTGGGCATGAAGTGGGGGATGTCGTGGCTCTAGATGACGGTATCTATCGTGAGACCGGCTGGGAAATTACGCTGGGCGTTGATGGTCAGATGACGCACACTTTGGAACAGGAGGTGTTTATGTGATTGAGACCTACCAAGACGAACAGGCCCTGCAGGAAGCAGATGCGGGGGCCTTTTCGTTTGCAACCGTTGGTGCAGTCTACGAGGATGGAGTGACGTTGATCTTCCCGGGTGAGACAGAGCCGACGGAAAAGCGGTATCTTGCGAGCCGGTCTTGTGTGATGGTGGCGGGCGACCGCGTGAAGGTATGTAAAATAGCGGGAACATACGTTGTGGAGTATGTTATTGGCCCGCCGCTGCAAATGGTGCCAGACGTATCTAGTCTAGCGACAACTGCGACGCTTGCAGATTTAATTAGAGAATGGAATGAGCTTATTTCCGGCATCGACAGTCGCGGCTATCGGTGGATAAGGTAAGGTGAAAAGCATGAAGTCCATAGATTTTGACATCACGCGGGGCGACACAGTCCCATTCAAATTTCGGCGCGAAAACGGCGCAGGAGATGTAATCACAACGTTGCCAATAAACCTGTGGTTCACCGTAAAAGCATCGGCGAATTCAAGTATAGTGCTTATCCAGAAACGGCTGTCGAACGGGAGCATAATCCATGACGGGGAGTATTACCATTTCACGCTGCTTCCGGCCGATACGGATATGCTTGAGATCGGGCAGACCTACCGCTACGACATCGAGGTCAAAACGACAGCGGGAATTCGCACCATAGCAAAGGGGTGCCTTACGATCACCGAGGAGGTCACCCACGCGGCGGATGAGGTGATGGACGATGGATGAAAGAGAAATCGCAACTCTGGAACTCGAAGCAGCGGACGAAATAGCGGTACTGGAAGAAGGCGCGGGGGGCATAACTCCCGCGCCTTACTATGGGGAATACACGGTAATTCCAGCAGTGCAATCACAAACGATGGAAACGGCGGACAAGTACATGACGGATGATGTGACGATTCTAGCGATTCCGTATTACAGCGTAGACAATCAAAAAAACGGCCAGACCGTAATTATAGGAGGGAATTGACATGGCAATCAGCAAAGTAATTTTCGGTTCAGACGTATTAATCGACCTAACGGGCGACAGCGTCAAGGCAGCAACCTTGCTCAAGGGTGCGACCGCGCACGGCGCGGACGGCGAGCCGATAGCCGGCGCCTGCGATTTTGACGTAAATTCGCAGGATGCAACGGTACAAGTCGCTGAGATGTTGATAGGCAGAACAGCGTATGCGCGCGGCGAGAAGTGGACTGGTACCATGCCGAACAGGGGTGCGGTAGCCGGGTCAATATCCACCAAAGCGCAAGAGTTTGCCATCCCGCAGGGCTACCACGACGGCAGCGGCAAGGTGGCGATCGCGCCCGATGAGCAGGCAAAGATTATACCGGCCAATATCAAACAGGGCGTTGAAGTCCTGGGCGTAACAGGAACGCTGGAGCCATCTAGCGAAGTAACGGCACAGGCCAAATCGGTCACGCCGAGCGTGGCGGCGCAAATGGTGTTGCCGGATGAAGGCACGGATTACCTGAGCCAAGTCACCGTGGCCGCTATCCCCTATGTCGAGAGTGACAACTCGGCGGGAGGCAAAACCGTCACAATCGCGGGGTGATAAGCCATGGCGGTAAACAAGGTAGTATACGGCGCGAGTACCCTGGTTGACCTTACAGGTGATACGGTGACGCCGGATGATGTAGCCGAGGGCGTGACCTTTCATGGCGCGGACGGGGTGAAGCGATCGGGCACACGGTCGAGCGCCCCTGTCGCTCACGCATCGACGCACGCCACGGGCGGCAGCGATCCCATTACCCCCGCCTCCAT
>OHEP01000976.1_pt1 | contig 16664 bp, 14 predicted proteins | sample 1567271 | NCBI WGS metagenome assembly OHEP01 (sample SAMEA3879577, study PRJEB24766) | human gut metagenome | biome: human-associated habitat; feature: feces | place: USA | collected 1985/1987
TTCCCTCTCCTCCCGCCATTATTACAGCTTTACACATAAAAATACCGCCTTTTCTATTGGAAATTGCGGTATTAGTTTTTCCCGTAAAGAGCCTTTTTATTTAGTTTTAAGCCTTAATAGTAAAAATAGTTGCCGCCTATCTTGGCATACAGCTCATGATCCCAGCTGCCGCTGTTTCTGAAGAACAGCACATCGGAGGGAAGTACGGTATTGCCGTTGATAAATACCGATGTCACCGCAGCCTCGGCCGCGGCATTTGGCGCTTTTAGGCTGGAGGTGGAAAACTGCCCCTTCTGGTATATCACGCCGTTTACAGTACTTGGAAACCTGCTGCTGTGCAGGCGGTTGTATATTACGTTCGCAACGGCGGTATAGCTTTCGCTGTCCCCCTCCTTACGCACCACCTGCGCGATAAGGTACAGCTCCTCGCCGGTATAGCCCCCGCCGCCGTTCATGCTGCCCTGCCCTCCCGACGGCGTTTCAACGGGTGTTATCACCTCGATCTCCTCCGCCTTGGGCGTGGCCTTGGGCTTGCTTGTGGCCTTGGGCTTTTCTGTGGGCTTGGGGGTGCTTTCCGGCGGGTCCCCCAGCTTTATGTATTCCATAAGCATAAAGCCCTTCCTCTTGCCGACCCTTACCCTGTACCAGTCGCCCGATCTTCCCGTGATCGTCACCTTGCGGTTCTGCTGGTATTCCCGGACGATCTTGTAATCCTCTCCCGGGCCGGAGCGCAGGTTTATGCTCTTGGCATAGACATAACCTGCGGTATCATCCATATCCTCCACGGTATACTCAGGCTTGTCCGAAGAATCCGGGGTGTTCGCAGGCACGGGAGACGCGGCAGGGCTTGCGGCGTCCTCGGAGACGTTCCCGTCCACCGTATATGGGTTTTCCGCAGGGGGCGTCGGCAGCGGGGACTGGCTTATTTTGATTTTGACCGGGGCTATGGTAGGCCGTGGAGTCGGCAGGTCAAAGAGAGACTTGCCCACCTCAGCGTCAGCTTGCTCCGCAGCAGCATACACCCCCTCCGTCTCCTCTTTAAAGACGGTATTGGCGGTGGTGGCGGCCTCCACGCAGCCGGTGCCGGTCAACAGCACTGCCATGGAGATGATACCTATTGCAGTAAGCTTGCCTGTCATTTGCCTTTTGTATTGTATGGGATCAGAGAATGAACCTTTGCAGGTCTTCGCCCTCGTATTCCCTCGAAACGTGCTCCTTTACGTATTTCTCGTCGACCTCCACCTTTGTGAGCGGGTGATCGCCGCCCGCGTTGAAGGATATGTCGTCCAGCAGGTTTTCAACTATGGTATGCAGCCTGCGCGCGCCTATGTTCTCCTCCCGCTCGTTTGCTGTGAAGGCGTACTTGGCTATGGCGCCCAAGGCGTCGTCGGTAAAGCTGAGCAGTATATTATCAGTCTTCAGCAGCGCTTCGTACTGCTTGGTTATGGCGTGCTGTGGCTGGGTGAGTATGCGCTTATAGTCATCTACAGTCAGCGCCTCAAGCTTTACCCTTATTGGGAAGCGGCCCTGCAGCTCGGGTATCAGGTCTGATACCTTGGATACATGGAATGCGCCCGCGGCTATGAAAAGTATGAAGTCTGTCTTCACCGGGCCGTACTTTGTGGTAACCGTGCTGCCCTCGACTATCGGCAGTATGTCACGCTGCACGCCTTCGCGGGATACGTCTGCGCCGCTGGTATTGCCGCTGGCGGCTATCTTGTCTATCTCGTCGATGAATATTATACCGTCCTGCTCCGCCCGCTCTATGGCCTCCTGAGTGATCTCGTCCATGTCTATGAGCTTCTCACTCTCGTCCTGTACGAGGAGCTTCCGGGCCTCAGATACCTTTACCCGGCGGGTCTTTTTCTTGGGCGGCAGTATACCTCCCATCATTTCGTTGAGGTTCACATCTATGCCCATGGCTATCATGGCGTTGGAGCCGTTGTTGGGCATCTCTATCTGTACTTCTACTATCTCGTCCTCAAGCCTGCCTGCGCGAAGATCCCTGGTGACTTCCTCGCGCTTGGTGAGCCGCTCCCGTTTCTCGTCCTCGGTAAGCTCAGGCTCCTTGCTAGTTCCGCCGCCAAGCAGAAATTGAAGCGGGTTTTCCGGCGCATGCCATTTATCCTTGTGCATTGGCACCAGTATGTCTATCAGGCGCTGCTCGGCATTGGCCTCTGCAACCGTCCTAACGGCGTTCATCTTCTGCTCCTTGCAGATGCGGATTGCCGCTTCCACAAGGTCGCGTACCATAGAGTCCACATCCCTGCCCACATAGCCCACTTCGGTTAACTTTGTAGCCTCGACCTTCACAAAAGGCGCGTCCACCAGTTTTGCAAGGCGCCGCGCTATCTCGGTCTTGCCCACGCCGGTAGGCCCCATCATTATGATGTTCTTCGGGGTTATCTCGTCCCTGAGTTCCTGGGGCAGCCTGCTTCTTCTGTAGCGGTTGCGGAGTGCGATCGCCACCGCGCGCTTTGCTTCGTCCTGCCCGACGATATATTTATCGAGAGCTTCGACTGTCTCTCTCGGGGTCATTGCTTCGCTCATACTTCCTCCAGTGTTATGTTGCCATTGGTAAATATGCATATCTCCGACGCTATGCGTATGGCCTTTTCCGCGATTTCCTTTGCATCCAGGTCAGTATTCTCCTTGAGGGCCTTGGCGGCCGCAAGGGCATACATGCCGCCTGAGCCTATTGCCGCTATGCCGTCGTCCGGGTCTATGACCTCGCCCGTGCCGGAGATGACCAATAGGTCCTCGTCGTTTGCGGCGATGAGCATGGCCTCAAGCTGCCGAAGCGCCTTGTCGCTGCGCCACTCCTGAGCAAGAGACACCGCCGCCCTCCTGAGGCTGCCGCTGTACTGGGTAAGCTTTGCCTCAAACCTTTCGCAAAGAGAAAAGGCGTCTGCCACAGATCCGGCGAAGCCTACCACTACCTTGTCGTTATAGAGCCTTCGCACCTTCCTTGCGGTGCCCTTCATTACTACCTTTTCGCCCAGCGTTACCTGGCCGTCGCCTGCTATGGCGCATTTGCCGTTGCGCTTGACTGCAACTATAGTGGTTCCTTTAAGGGACATATTTATTCTGCCTTTCGGTTGTGTTGATTTGAATATTTTATTTATAATATCACACAAACGCCGTTTATGCGGCGCTTGCGGCGTTAGTTTACATCTTGTTTTCGATTATGTCATCAATTGTCTCAATTGCGCGCTGTGAAATGAGGGTGTATCTTTCCTCCTTCTTCCTCGGGGCGTTCCCTATGCCGTCCATTATGCCGAAGTTTATGTTCATGGGCTGAAAGTCTTTGCCGCAGTACTCGGAAACATAATGGCCCATTGCGCCGAGGGCGGTCTGTCGGGTAAAGTCTATCGGTTCAAGCCCCGTCAGTTCCCGCGCCAGGGCTATGCCCGCGACGAGGCCGCTGCCCGCGCTCTCCACATACCCTTCCACACCCGTCATCTGCCCCGCAAAGAACAGTCCGGGGCGGCTCAGCACTTCATAATTGAAGCTGAGCTTGCCGGGAGAATTTATAAATGTGTTGCGGTGCATCACGCCGTAGCGCTCGTACTCCGCATGCTCAAGGCCGGGTATGAGCCCGAACACCCTGCGCTGCTCACCGAACTTAAGGTTGGTTTGGAAGCCTACGATATTGTACAGAGTACCGTCGGAGTCGTCCTGACGGAGCTGCACCACCGCAAAGGGCTTTACGCCGGTGCGCTCATCTCTAAGTCCCACGGGCTTGAGCGGGCCGAATGCCAGCGTCATATCCCCCCGCTTTGCCATTATCTCGACGGGCATACAGCCCTCAAATACTCTGGGCGTCTCGAATTCCTTCAGCGGCGCAGTCTCGGCGTTCACCAGCTCATGCACGAAAGTAAAATACTCTTCCCTCGTCATAGGGCAGTTCAGATAGTCGCTGCCGCGCTCGTAGCGGGAAGCCCTGAACACCTTGCCCATGTCCAGCGAATCGGCCCGGACTATGGGAGCCGCGGCATCGTAAAAGTGCAGTCCCTCGCCGAAAAAGTCCTCTATCGCCTTATACAGCGCACCGTCGGTAAGCGGCCCGGTAGCAACTATGGCCGGGGCGTTTGGCAGCTCTGTTATTTCCTCACATATAAGATTTATATTTGGGTTTGACTTTATTCTATCCGTAACGCACCGGGTAAAGGTATCCCTATCAACTGCCAGTGCGCCGCCGGCGGGAACCCGACAGGAATCCGCACAGCTCATTATCAGCGAATCCAGATGGCGCATTTCTTCCTTCATGAGACCGGCGCCGTTTTGCAGCCTGTCTGAACGGAGCGAATTGGAGCATACCAGTTCTGCGAGTGTATCCGCGTGGTGGGCGGGGGACCTGCGTTTGGGCTTCATTTCATAGAGGTCCACCTCTATGCCCCTTTTGGCAAGCTGATACGCCGCCTCGCAGCCCGCAAGGCCGGCGCCTATTACAGAAGCCTTCATTCCTCGCTCCCCTTTTTATCCTGTTTGCTCTGCTTTGTAGTATATCCGCAGCCCTCGGCTATGCAGGCGTCGAATCCGCCTCCGTGGCCCATTTTGTGTACCATCAGGCCGCCGCATTTTGGGCATTTCTCCTTTACCGGCTTATCCCAGGATACAAAGCTGCACTCCGGGTACTTTTCGCAGCCGTAGAATACCTTGCCCTTCTTTGATTTGCGCTTTATTATTTCGCCGCCGCACAAGGGGCATTTTACGTCAGTCTTTTCGACTATGGCCTTGGTGTTGCGGCAGTTGGGGAAGTTGGGGCAGGCGAGGAACCTGCCGAAGCGCCCCATCTTGTATACCATCATGGAGCCGCACTTTTCGCACTTTATATCGGATACCTCGTCGGGTATGACCACCTTTTCTATGCTCTCGGAGGCCTTCTCAAGCGTCTTTTCAAAGGGGCCGTAGAATTCCCTTATAACCTCTTTCCATGGTTCCTCTCCGTCCTTTATGAGGTCAAGCTTGCTTTCCATATCGGCGGTAAACTTTATGTCAACTATGTCGCTGAAGTTTTCCTTCATTATCTTTGTGACCACAAAGCCCAGCTCAGTGGGTACAAGCTGCTTCTTTTCCCTGCGTACATAGCCCCGCTCGATTATTGTGGAAATCGTGGGGGCATAGGTGCTGGGGCGGCCTATTCCCTTCTCTTCGAGCAGCTTTACCAGCGACGCCTCGGTATATCTGGCGGGCGGCTGGGAAAACTTCTGCTCCTTCTCCACCTTTTCCGCCCTGAATATATCATTTGCGCTAACCGGTATATATTGCGGTATAGCCGGGGAACAGCACCTTTGTGCCGGTAGCCCGGTAGGTGCAGCCGTTGGCGTCAAAGGAGACGGTGGTAGTCTCAAGTTTTGCTTCAGTCATCTGGCTCGCTATGAAGCGCTCGTATATGAGCTTATAAAGCTTATACTGGCTGGCGTTGAGAGAAGCCTTGGCTTCCTGCGGGGTAAGGCGTATGTCCGCGGGGCGTATGGCCTCGTGGGCGTCCTGTGCGCCTTTGCGGCCCTTGTATATATTGGGCTTCTTTGGAACGTAATCCTTACCGTAGGTATCGGATATGTATTCCAGGGCCGCCTTCTGGGCCTCGTCGGCTATGCGCACGGAATCGGTACGGATATAGGTTATAAGGCCGGTAGTGCCCTTGCCGTGTATTTCGACGCCTTCGTAGAGCTGCTGGGCGATCAGCATGGTGAGCTTGGTAGTAAAGCCCAGCTTGCGCGCAGCTTCCTGCTGCATGCTGCTGGTGGTAAAGGGCGCGGGGGCATGACGGCTCTTTTCGGAGGTCTTTACGTCGCTTACGGTAAACTCATTTCCGCTGCGGGCGATTATATCATTTGCGGTTTTCTCGTCGTGAACGTCCAGCTTTTTGCCGTCCATTCCGTAAAATTTGGCTTCAAGCGGCTTGCGGCTGCCCTGTACCTTGAGCTTGGCGGTGATATTCCAGTATTCCTCCGGAACGAAGTCGTTTATTTCCTGTTCCCTGTCGCAAATGATGCTTACAGCCACCGACTGCACGCGGCCTGCGGAAAGGCCTCTGCGCACCTTTGCCCAGAGTATCGGACTTATCTTGTAGCCCACCAGCCTGTCAAGCACCCGCCTTGCCTGCTGAGCGTCCACAAGATCCATATTTATGGCTCGTGGTTCCTTGACTGATTTCTTGACCGTATTGGAGGTTATCTCGTTGAACACTATTCTGCATGGAGAATTCGCGTCCATCTTCAGGATATGTGCAAGATGCCAGGATATGGCCTCGCCCTCCATATCAGGGTCGGTTGCGAGATATATCTTTTTCGCGGCCTTGGCCTCCCTGCGTATATTCTCCAGCACCTCTCCCCTTCCTCTCAGGGTTATATACTTAGGCTCGAAATCGTGCTCCACGTCCACGCCAAGCTGACTCTTTGGCAGGTCCCTTACGTGGCCGTTGGAAGCCACTACTTTATATTTACTGCCGAGAAATTTTCCTATCGTCTTTGCCTTGGCCGGCGACTCCACGATAACAAGCATTTCTGACATTTTCTGCTTACCTCCGTTTTTGCCTTTATGGACAGGCTATTTTACTGTTTTTCGCCCATTCCATCAAATCCCGTAAATTCTTCCGGGCGATTGCTTAATTATTCCCGATATTTCCATCTCTGTCAAGGCGGAATTTAATTTGCCCGGTTCAAATTGCGTCATTTCGCACAATTCATCTATTGTTTTCTCTCCCGCTTTAAGCAATCTCACTATGAATGTCTGCTCAAAGCTCAGGCCGCTCTCATCTATTTCCGTCATGCGTATCGCCTTATCCGAGCGCATTCCGTATTCCTCCAGTATGTCGTCCACGCAAAACACCGGCTTGGCCGCGCCCTGCTGTATCATCTGGTTCGTGCCCTGGCAGAAGGGGTCGGTTATGCGGCCGGGTATGGCGAACACGTCGCGCCCCTGCTCAAGGGCAAAGTCTGCGGTTATCCTCGTGCCGCTCTTTATGGCGGCCTCGGCCACCACCACGCCCCTTGATATGCCGCTTATTATCCTGTTTCGCTGAGGAAAATGCTTTGAATCCGGCACTGTGCCCGGCAGGAATTCGGATACCACTGCGCCCTTGTCGCATATCTCGTCGTAAAGCTTCCGGTTTTCTTCGGGATATACCACGTCTACGCCGCTGCCCAATACCGCTATTGTAGATATTTCCGCTTTTGACCTTTCCAGAGCCGCGATGGCCGCCACCTTGTCTATGCCGTATGCCATTCCGGATACTATGCATGCGCCACATTCCGCCAACTGTCCGGATATCATCTCGGCGGCCTTTCTACCGTAGTCCGAGCACCTTCTGGAGCCGATGACGGCTATGGGCAGCCTTATCTTATCCGGCAGGCGGCCTTTTACGAAAAGCGCCGCCGGCGCCGAATGTATCTCCCGTAAAAGCGCCGGGTAGTTCTTATCCTTAAACAGCACGACGGATATGTTCTGGTTATGGAGATACTCGAGGCACCTGTCGATGTAGCCTTCCTCTGCCTTCGCCTTCATGAGCGCGAGCATGCGTCCGTCCGCAGCCGTTTTTGAGGGTATATCTCCCCTTGCCGCCGCAAGGAACACATCATATGCGCTGCCGTATTCTTCAATTAACTCATTGTGCCGCATGGGTCTCAGCCCTGCGGTGAAGGCCAACCACAGATTGTACCGCCTCATATCCTCCTTCACACATTATTCCCCCCAGTATTTTTTATCCACCGTACGGTACTGTATAGCCTCGGCGATATGCTCGTATGTTATGTCGCCGCCTGAAAGATCCGCTATTGTTCGCGCCACCTTCATTACTCTGTTATATGCTCTGGCGCTGAGGTTCAGCCGCTCGTAGGCCTGCCGCATGAGCCGCTGGCCGTTTTCGTCCGGCACGCAGTATTTTTTCACCAGCCGGGCGGAAAGCTGAGCGTTGCATATTATGCCGTCCTTTTTGTACCTTTCCCTCTGTATGCGCCTTGCCTCATCAACCCGTTCCCGAATAGCCGCAGAGCTTTCTCCCGGCTTATTTGAGGTGATGTCCGAATACCCCACCTCCGCCATCTCAACGTGCATATCCAGCCGGTCGAGCAGCGGGCCCGATATCCTGTTGCGGTATTTGGCTATTTCATAGGGCTTGCATCTGCACTCCTGCATACGGGAGCCATAATAGCCGCAGGGGCATGGGTTCATCGCGGCGATAAGCATAAAGTCCGCGGGATATGTTGCCTTGGCGCTGGCCCGGGTTATGGTAACGATGCCGTCCTCGAGGGGCTGCCGCAATGACTCCAGCACGTCCTTGCTGAACTCCGGAAACTCGTCCAGAAACAGAACGCCGTAATGGGCGAGGCTTATTTCTCCCGGCATCGCCTTCTGCCCGCCGCCCACAAGAGCCGCGGTGGAGGCCGAATGGTGCGGCGACCTGAAGGGCCGCTCCGAGGCTATTCCCTCACCGGCCTCCATAATGCCGGTTATGGACTGTATCTTTGTTATCTCAAGAGCTTCATTGAATGTAAGCTCCGGCAGTATGGAGGGCATGCTCTTTGCGAGCATGGTCTTGCCTGAACCCGGCGTGCCCACCAGCAGCATATTGTGGCCGCCGGCCGCGGCTATTTCGGCCGCCCGCTTTGCCCCGTACTGCCCCTTTATGTCCTCAAAGTCGTTATGGTAGCTTATGCGTTTAGGGCTCCACTGCTTCTTTTCCCATGGTACGGCACTTCCCTTGGAGTTGATTATATCGACTGCTTCTTTGAGGCTTGCCGCTCCGTATGCGGTAACAGACGAAATATAGCTCGTCTCCGGGGCGTTGGCACTGGGCACCACGAAGGTATCATAGCCCTGGGCGCTGGCGCTTATCACCATGGGCAGAAGGCCGTGTATACCCCGTATGCTGCCATCCAGGGCCAGCTCGCCCAGATAGATGTAGTCCGGCATCGGCCCTTTCAGCTGCCCCGTTGCGGATATGATACCCAAGGCTATGGGCAGGTCGTATATCGAGCCCTCTTTTTTCATATCTGCCGGGGCAAGGTTTACGGTTATTCTGCCCACCGGGTAATCAAAGCCGCTGTTTTTTATGGCGGAGCGCACCCGCTCCTTAGATTCGCGCACGGCAGCGTCCGGCAGTCCCACTATCTCGCAGGCCGGCAGCGATGCCGAAACGTCTACCTCCACCGTAACCATAAACCCCTCAAGACCGGACAGGCCGAAGCTTTTTACCTTTGACAGCATGGCTTTTCCCCCTTGGATAGATTATTTTATCTGAAGCGTCATTTTTTGAATACGAAAAGCTTGGAACCGAAAAAGTTGACCAGCATCACTATGGGCGTAACAATTGCCTTGCTTATGATGTTACTATTGATATTGAGAATCTCATAGCACACCTTCAGCAGCAGCACGGAAAGGCCCATGGACACCAGGTTTATCGCCACAAAGTATATGAATTCTTTTTTGCTTCTTCCGCTGTCCCTTTTAAACGTCCAGCGGCTGTTGAAGAAATAGCTGTTGAGTATGCCGCAGCTGTAGGATATGCACTGGGCTATGGCGTATTTCATGCCAAGATACGTCAACAGCTGGTAGACCAAAAAGTCCACCAGCGTGTTGATTACGCCGACTATATTGTATTTTACAAGCTGGACGATACCGTCCTTTAATTCTTTTTTTCTCTTTTCTCCGCTCATTGTCAATACCCCATAAATGTCCAGCCGGGCAGCCACTCAAAGGCCCTTACGTATCCGATGCTTGCAGGCGCGCCGGATATCACCGGGTAAAACAGCGCGAACAGCAGCACCACAAGGCCCAGATACGCCCATTTCATCCGACGCAGTTTAGGGTGCCGCTCGTCAAATTCACGTATCAGCCATACGGTTATGAATACGATAAACGGAACGCTGGCAAAAAAGTGATAGGCGAAGGTGCAGCGAGTTACCAGCACCCATGGCAGGTAATTCGCCCCCAAACCGATCAGCAGCACAAATATGCCCTTGTCCGGCTTGGACCTGCCCGCGATCAGCCGCGCGCAGAGTATTCCGGTGCAGGCTGAGCACACCCACCATACCGCCGGGTTGCCAAAGGCGGATATGGTAGAAGTCATACCCTCCGGAACCCTGTAGCTTATGTAATACCACACCGGCCTAAGGTCAAGGGGCCACTGCCACCATGGGGATTCGTATGGATGGGTAGCGGTAAGACCGCTGTGATAGTTGAACATGAATTTCTGGAAGTCCCATATACCGCTGAGCCCGTAATGATTCTCACAGAGCACATAGGGTATGTAGGACAGCAGATATATCACCACAGGCACCGCGATATAGAATACACAGCACCAAAGCAGCGTCATTAGGGTATTCCGCCAGAAGCCCTGCACCCTGCGGCGCTCCGCCTTGCCGGGGGCGTTTTTGAAGCGCCTGTACTCGGCGTATCTCTGGCCCAGCGAGGTAAATAGTATCACCGCGAGGCCGCCGCCTGCGTATATGCATATCCACTTGCTTGCGGCGCCCAGGCCAAAGAACAGGCCGGCTATGGCAAGGGGCTTCAATGTGGCCTTCAGGCCGTCGTCAAAGAAGTTCATGCAGTAATAGTCGTACATGAAGTAGTACATGAGTATTATGAAAAATACCCCGTATACGTCAATGGTGGCTATGCGGGTCTGGGTAAAGTGCATGAAGTCGAAGGTGAACAGGCCGGCGGAAAGCAGCGCATAGTCGCTGCGGCGGAACAGCTTTTTGCCGAAAGCGTACATTATCGGTACCATGGCTATTCCGAACAGCGTTCCTATTATTCGCCAGCCGAATGCGTTCATGCCGAATATGGCAATTCCCAGCATGATGAATATCTTGCCGAGGGGCGGATGAGAGTTCTCGTATGGCGCTATGCCGTGCAGGTGTTCGTAGGCCGTGCGGCCGTGGTACAGCTCATCAAAGTACATTCCGTTCAGGTAAGAAGGAGTTGCCGGTATCTCCTCAGGCTCGTCCACAAGAGCCTCCGCCCCTTCGGACGCAGCGGATTTTATTATATTGCCGTCGTCGTCGAGCAGGGCGATCTCATTTATCCATACCCTGCCCTCCGTTACCTCTATGCCTATCTTATCGGTATAAACCGCGTCATCGCCACTCACGGTTATCCAGCGGAACATATCGTCGTTCTCCTGAACGTATTCTATGCTCTGCCCGTCGCTGAAGGAAAGAGTTGCCCTTCCCTCATATATTCCGCCGAATATCCTTATCTCGCTTATCTCTTCAGGGCTTTCGAGGGTTATGGCCGCCGTATCACCAACGCTGCCTATCCAGTAATTCTCAGGCGCCTGCGTTGTGCCGAGGTTCGTCAGGGCGATTATGGCGTACACCAGCGTCAGGGCAAAGCAGTACAGCCTGTCCCTCACGGTAACGACAGGCGTATCCCCCTGTATTTCATATACGGTTCCTTCCGTCTTTTCCATTCTTTCCTCACAATATGCGGGATATATCTCCTGCCTTACAGTCATGCTCCAATAGGCAGTAATCATGCTTGCAAAGGCCATCAGGTTTATCACAGAGCCTATCAGAGTTATCACATTATACTCAGCGCCCCTGAGCGCTGCGCTTTTCACCACCACAAAGGCGGCAAGGACGTTTAGCAGCAGAGCGCAGGTATATATCACATACGTCTTTATCAGCCGCCTGTCCCCGCTCAGCAGGAAGGCCGCAATGAGCAGCGGCAGCACCGGGAAAATATATCTCTCATGCATATACTGGCCGAAGGTGAATATACCGGAGAGCAGCAGCGCCCCAGACAGAGTGAGGCTGTATTTTTTATCCCGTGACCTTATGTATCCCGCAGCTGCGGCTATGCATGAGAGCACTATCATAATGCTCCCCCATTTGCCATAGGTCAGACCCAGCAGCGGTGCGTTCACATCTGCCCAGTTGCCCCCCAGCAGCGCCGGCATGTTGAAGGCTTCCACGCTTGCATAGGGGTAGGACGTTGCGGTGCCCAGCAGCTTGTCCATGAACCACAGCGGCTGCTGCGTCCCCTTGAACGGCCATGCCAGGGCAAATATGGCTATTACAGCCAACGCTACCGCCGCCAATGTACGAAGGGCATACCTCCAGCCCTCATCGTACACCTTAGCGAAGTATGCCACCGCAAGCAGCGGCCCTATCATGAGAGACTGTGGCTTGGTTATGATAGCCGCTCCGTAAAGAAGGCCCGCAAGCTCCAGTTTGCCGCTATCAAAGAGATATATCACACCCAGCAGCATTATGGCAGGTATCATGTCCACCTGCCCCCAGGCGCCGGATATGAACGCCATAGCCGGGTTGAACGCCACTATACAGCACAAAAGCGTCGACTGGCTCCCTGTCAGCTTATTCCTCGCCAGCTTATAGGTCATATACGCAGCGAATATATCTGCCAGTATGCTTGGCATCTTGGTTATCAGCACATATCCCGCGCCGCCGTATTCGAGGCCGAGCGCTCTGGCTATGCTGCCCGTGAGCCAGAGTATGTACATATACCCCGGCGGATAATCCGCGAACATGCCGCTGTTATAGAAGTTCGCCAGGCCGTCCTCGGCAAGGTGGTAGCTCCATGCCATAAAACAGTTTATGTCCGTGCTGTGCCCGTAAAATACCAGCGACAGCAGGCAGCGCATAAGAAACGCCAGCACAAGCAGCATGCAGACATTGACGCCTTCCCCATCGGGCTCGGGCTTTTTGAGTATGCCCTTCCTGTAGCATATAGCGCCGATCACGCCGCTGAGCAGCACGGCAAGGAGCATAGCGCCGCCGTGCAGCTCGTTCACGTTGTGGCTGCCGCTTTCACTGTTTGCGTTTGCATTATTGTAATAATAAAAGTCCTGTACTTCACCTGCGGGAGCGCCGTCCAGCTTTGTCACGGAGAAATCCTTGAACCACGCCTCTCCCGAGGACAGGCTGCCGTAACCTCCCAGCCGCATACATACCGTCATGGTGTGCTGATCCTGCCCCGTTCTGCCCACAAGCTCTGCCCGCTGCCAGTCGGCATCCCCCGTTATGGGCTCCGAGGCTGCCATGGTGCCCGCAACAGAAACGTTCGCGCCGCCTCCGTCTGATACGCCGCAGGCCTTTATATCGCAGCTTATGCGGTAATATGAATCAGGCTCCACGTCTATATCCTGGCAAAGCCTTACGTCGTTTTGGACCGGATTGGTCATATGCAGGCAGGTATTCCCGTCAGCTTCGTCCAGCTCAACGAAAAAATCCCCGTCGCCGGTATACCAGGCGTCAATATACCAGCCCGAGGGCATAGATTCCGCATCCATATATTGAAAGTCGGAATTCTCGATATATACCTGTTCCTCGGCATATGCCCCGCACAACGGAAACAGCGCCATGAGAAAAGCAGAAATTATAAGAACAAATCTTCGCATACTACCTCAGCGTGTAATTTATATGTATTATTTTACCACAAATCGCCCGTATCCACACCCATATAAAGAAAAATCACGCCTGAAATGCATTTTTAATATACTCTACCCCGCATTCCACAAGATCTACCTCCGCCACATCAAAGCGAACCGTGGTATCCCAAAGCCCGTTCTCGGTAAGATAGGCCGAGGCAGCCTTTATTATGTTCCGCTGCTTTGCGTATGTTACCGCCTCCCTGCCAAGGCCCATATTCCGGCTGCTCCTGGCCTTGACTTCTATAAATACCGTTGTTTCGCCGTCCATTGCGATTATATCCACCTCACAGCCCAGCCGTCTATAGTTGCGTTCCAGCAGTACAAAGCCCTGCCGCACAAGATACTCCGCGGCAATATTCTCTCCGCGCCTTCCCTTGCTTATCCTGCTGGTATCCGGCATAGGCCTATTCTCCCATGAAATTTTTTATGAAGCTGCGTCTGTGTATTGGACAGGGGCCGTATTTTTTAAGCGCCGCTATGTGCTCCGCCGTGCCGTAACCCTTGTTCTTGGCAAATCCGTATTCCGGGTACAGCGCGTCTATTTCTATCATATAGTTGTCCCTCTGCACCTTGGCCACGATTGACGCTGCGGCAATAAGGTAGCTGAGCGCGTCTCCGTGTATGAGCGGGTGCTGCTCGGCGGATATATCGAGACCGGATATGGCGTCAAGGAGTACCACATCAGGCTTTTTGTCCAGCTTATCAAAGGCCTCCTTGAAAGCTCGCTTGGTAGCGTTGAGTATGTTTATTTCATCTATCTCCGCAGGCTCTCGCCAGCCCGCAGCCACAGACACCGCACTGTCAATAAGCTGGGGATACAGCTTCTCCCTACGTCCGGGAGAAAGCTTTTTGGAATCGTTGACGTATTTTATCAGCGGCTCGGGAGGCAGCACTATGCAGGCAGCCACCACCGGTCCCGCCAAAGGTCCCCTGCCCACCTCGTCCATGCCGCCGGGTAGTATGCCTTTATTCCAGTATTCACGCTCTATTCTGCAAAGCTCTTTGAGCCTTTCGTCTTCATTTTTCCGGGGCATTTTTCTCCTCCCGCGGGTCGTCCAGAGTCACGCGGGCTATCTTGCCAGCCCTGAATTCGTCCAGCACTATATGTGCCGCCCGTTCAGTATCCAATACGCCGCCGCCCAACACGAAGCCGCGGCTCTTACATACGCCCTCAAGGAGTTCTTCCGGAGCCATATCCTTTTCCAGCTTCTTATACCGCGCCACAAGCTCCTCCGGGCATATCCTCATCAGGTCGAAAATCAGGCTGGCCGCCAGCTCCTCTGTGTCCATTATGTCGTCCTTTATGGAGCCTATATACGCCACATGCCTGGCAAGCTGAGGGTCCTCAAGCTTGGGCCAGAGCAGGCCGGGGGTATCCATCAGTTCAAGATAAGGCGTTATCTTTACCCACTGCTGCCCCTTTGTGACGCCGGGCTTATCCCCCACCTGCGCCCTGTTCGTTCCGGCGATGCGGTTTATGAAGGTGGATTTGCCCACGTTGGGTATGCCCACTATCATGGCGCGGACGGTCTTTTTTACGCCCTTGGCGAGGGATTTTTCCACCTTTTCCTTTGCAGCGTTTTCCATCAGCTCCAATGCGGCCTTTTTCTTTGCGGAGTTTGTGGCCACGAATTCAATTGACTCTATGCCATTCTTTTTATATTCTGTTATCCATGCCCTGGTAAGCGCGGGAGAAGCCAGGTCGCTCTTGTTGAGCAGCACCACGCGCTTTTTCTCTTTAAAAAGGTCGTCAAAGTCAGGATTACGGGTAGCCCGTGGCGCTCTTGCGTCAACTATTTCAACTACCACATCTATAAGCTTCAGGCTTTCCGTAAGCTGCCTGCGGGCCTTTGCCATATGACCCGGGTACCATTGTATAAGCATATTTTCCTCCGTGAGGTCAAAATTGATAAAATCAGTATATCAGCAAAGCAATACAAAAACCAGAGCAAAGTAAAAGCCCCCGGCGTAATGGTCGGGGGTCATAGGAAAGTACGGTGATTGCGCTCCCTGCGTTTTTCGGCGGACAGCTTTCGGTTGAGCATCTTGTTCCGGTTTTCGTACTGCTGTAATAGCTTCTGTGTGCGTTCCAGTTCGGCATTACATTCCTCGATGGTCTGCGGCAGTTTTTTCTTTGGCATAGGTAGTCGCTCCTTTCATGATTTTGGGTAATAAAAAATCCACTGGCTTTGCGCATACGGCAAAGCCAGCGGACTGGAATTCAGTTTGACAATTTCGTGTACAAGTTGATATTCTTTAGCTTTTATCTGGGATCATCTGCTTTGTAAAAACTTTGTACTGATCCTACAGCATCTTTATGACTGCTCTGAGTTACAGTAACCTCTAAGTGGTCACCTTTGTTTACAACATCTGCTTCAAAAACAGCTCCGCCGTCATCACCGCCACTAAAACTAAGAACTCCGGTTTCAGAATTATACGTTCCGACTGCATTTTCAGCATAAAGTAACTTGGTAATGCTGTATTCAATGTTATATGTGTTATCATCGGATTTTTGGATTTTCAGGATTTCATCATAGTCGTTACTATAATAACCTTCTTCCGGGGCCTGAAAATCTGTAGAAGAACTCGATGAACTTTCATCATTCGAATTCGGTAATTGGTTTTCGACTTGAGATGATTTGTTTGACAAATCATCATTACTGTTCGCCGCTGCTGAATCCTTTTTATTGGCACATCCCGTCACAAAAGAACACATAGCAATAACAACGAGTCCAATTACAATGCTTGTTCTGATATTATGTCTCATTGTTTAATTCCTCCTAATAATTGATTGAACATCAAGACAGCGACTAAGATTGATTTAAGGCAATTATACCTGAAAGCTGTGAATAAATCTATTGCTTTTCGTGGCGGCAAAAATAACGGATATCCGGCTCTCACCAGATACCCGTTATTTCGTTGCCAATCCCGCCTGACAGATGCCATAATCGTAATTTTTAGAATTACTGTCTTATGAGCACCCTTGTAAGCGCCGGAGGCCTTTGTGGTTTTTGTTACTTGGCGACGATGCGTTCCACGATCTTGGCAGCTTTACCAACGCGGTTGCGGAGGTAATACAGCTTAGCCCTGCGAACCTGGCCGTGACGCACTACTTCGATGCGGCCGATACGGGGGCTATGATAGGGGAAAGTGCGCTCTACGCCTACGCCGTAGGATACGCGGCGAACGGTGAAGGTCTCGCGGATACCGCCGCCCTGCATTTTAATCACGATGCCTTCGAAGTTCTGAAGACGTTCGCGGT
>OHEP01000988.1_pt1 | contig 16483 bp, 20 predicted proteins | sample 1567271 | NCBI WGS metagenome assembly OHEP01 (sample SAMEA3879577, study PRJEB24766) | human gut metagenome | biome: human-associated habitat; feature: feces | place: USA | collected 1985/1987
CGAAAGACGCCCCAAACACACCGCTTGTAACGGTGGAATACTCGCCATCTCGCAAAAAAATACTTCAATGTTACGGAAAGAACGACAGCACCCCAAACGACAACATACTTGAGTTTGTAAACAAAAAATGGCTGCCGTTTGCAAACAGACAACTCAAAAAACTTGCTGCATAAAGGAGAAAACACTATGGCAAATTATTACAGAATCACCGCATATCATAAAGAAAAAGACATCTCAATCATTATGGATTCCTACGGTCTCTTTGAAAAGAAATGGCAGTTCTCGGCAGACCTTATTCGTCGCGGTTTTGACATAATCGAAGTGTCCGACGATACACAATTCCTTGACGGAAACATAGAACGATTGACCATTCCCGAACCCGAAAAATTCGTCCTTCGAGCATCCGCTTGCGGACGTCCAATAACGACAATAGAAAATGTAGGTGGAGGAAACATTAAAAGAATCAAAGTAAACAACAAGTTTTATAATCAAAACAAATAGTCATTTTATCTTCGGTTTTGATCACATTGCAGTTTGCGTAGTCTTTGACGAGGTGATAGGGATGTTAATATGAATTAGTGGCGCAGTTCGAGAGAACTGCGCCACTAAATTTCGATGATAATGAATTCTAATATCGATTAAAGCTGGGATGAATCTAAGCCTTTTATATGTATATAAGCCTATATTATTGCACTAACAGTTGTTAAGAATCCATCAGATAGCGCAATAAGTATAAAGAAATACTTTTAATATTCAGAAACTTTTATAACGAAATATTTTTATTTTCTATGTACTTTTTAAAGCTTTGATCATACATTACGTCTATTTGAGAATAGAAATAATCGCTTGTTTGTTTCTTTATATAAGGTTTCAGCATTTTTTTTAGTCTATCAACGATAGATTCGTTCCCGTTTCTTGCGAGATTGCCTTGAGCTTTTGCAAGTTCATCAATAGCATCAACGTCGTTACAATCTATAACAATCTTTAATGTTACTTTGGTGGGATGAGTATTACATTCTGAGAAGATTTTTTTATCAAGGATAAGATAACTCTCAATTGCTTTTAATTTTAGATTTCGTTTTAATAATTCATCTTGTTTTTCATTAATGAGCTTACTCCATTTTAATAAATGCATCAAGTGAATTATGAACAATAAAAAACATTGCTTTTACACAAAAGACATATTTGCAGAAACAAATATCACTTCGACATTAAGATAGACAACCTTTTCGTGTCTAGAGAATCATACGTTATCAAGTTTACTGTTTGAACATCGATAATAGTTTCACCATCACTATCGCCATAATCATCAATCAATTCTAATTCAACAATTCCGCGTTGGCAATCATATGTTTTAATTATCCCAGATAGGGTAACAAACTCACTATCGCACAATTCAATTTGACATATACTTTTAGAATTTGCAAGTTGGTTTATTACTGTGTTTAGTATATCTTTCGCGGGGAGACTTTGAACGATGAGATTGTTTTTTTTGCCCATAAGCTTTTTAATCGCTGTTATATAACGGGTATTTGTTTGTATTCTATAAATGTCATTATTAGTTAAACAAATGATGCCATCATAGTTCCCATAATAATCGAAGTTCGTAATTAAGCAGAACTCATCATCTACCCCTGAAACATAGCCGACTATAAATTTATCAGTATTGTTTGTGTCGGCGTATATTTCACACATGGTTTTTGTTTTTAGAAGCTTGTTTAATTTATTAATCATAGATTACTCTCCTTTTTTATAGCGAATCGTTAAATAAACACATTAAGAGAAGGATCATAGACATTCCTCTTTTCCATTTTCGATATGGGCGTCGAGCATCTCCTTTTTCACCTCCGCGTTGTTCTCTTTTACGTTGTGCTTGTCCTTTTTCATGCTTGCCACGAGAAGATGGCCTCTTATTTTTAGTATGTTCTGCAAAAAGTGTTATTGCTCCTAAAGCGGATGCCAATTCCATCAGCCCCGTTGCTACTCCGATTCCGCTGACAGAAAAGCCTGAAGAAAGAGCCATGGCGCCACCAGTAGAAACAGACAATCCACCACCAAATGCAACGGATGCGCCCGCTGGAAGAAGATACCCAATCCCTGCGCCAATTCCGCCGCCAACAACTCCGCCTACAACAGTTGCAACAGCGTATTCATACCAAGGGATGCTATCGTTGAACACCTCGCCATCATCTTTGTAATCTCTATATGCCGTTACACCAAAACCAATTCCAGCACCAACAATTGCGCCAACAAGCAATCCTATCAAGAACACCGCAATATGGCCAGAAGGATCAATGTAACAAACGGGATTGTTGTTGCAATAGCAGTAAAGATTTTGTTCAAACAGTTCTGATGGATTTAACAACCCTATGCTATCTTCGCAAAGCCATCTGCACCAATCAGGAACGTAGTAGCGAGTGTGGCAGTAATACATGCCAGTGTCGCTGTCAAAGTGGTAGCCTTTGTAACGGAACGGGTTGTATTCGCCAACTGTTGTTGCCAAGGTACCGGTTATGCTTTGGATCTTACCCCATGCATTGTATGCATATTGTACGACGAGATTGCCATTTTTGTCAATAATACCGAGAATATTTTCAAGCGTGTCTCTCACATAGAAATACGTCGCAGTCTTGTCCAACACAAAGCCGTACAATCTGTCGTTCTCGTCGTACAAGAAATCCATTCTGTGTTCGGGTGTTACCTCGCTACAAGTCCTGTTGTCCGCACCATCGCCTAAAAAAACGAACCTTTTGAGTTCGTTTTTTTTGTTTAGGTGTTGCACTTGAAAGTATAATTCACCAAACGTAAAAGCAAAGGAAGCGATTGCGCTTCCTTTGCTTTTGAGAAAGAATATAGATTGTCGTATTGCTACAACACATCTTGTGATTTTGCATTGAATTTGGGTTATCATTATTCAATATCAATGCGAAGTTGAACTAATCGTTGTCGGTGTGTTGTGAATCATTGTTTTGTTGCGAGGCTTTTTCGCGCTCGGCTTCGAGTTCCGCCTTACGCTTTTTGACGAGTTCCGTCCAATCGACGTCCTTGTCTTGCGAGCAACAATGCCCGTTGCACTTCACTGCGTGCGAGCATCCCGCACAATCGCTTCCGAGCGAAGGCTTACCCTTTGCTTTTCTTACGATTGACGCGACGATGACGCCCGCCACAATCGCAACCGCCACGACGATGGTGACGATTCCGATCGGGTGCATTGCCGACAATATAGAATTGAAAACTACGTTTGTCATATATCGCTCTTTTCACGCAAAGTCCGTATTGCGCATTTTGCGCGACTTATGCGTTCTTTTTGATTTTGAGTTTTGCGCCGAGGTCGCCAAAGAACTTCTTGACGTCGATCTTACCCTTGTTGTCAAGCACGATGAGCGTGATGATTGCCGCCCAGATTGCCGCAAAGATGAACACCGTCCACCACCATGCGCCGATGAGATAAATCATCATGGACACGACGTAGCTTGTGCCTACCCAGAAGAGCAAGGTCATTTTGTAAGACTTCTTTGTCGGAAGTTCTGCCTTTGCGGTTGCAACGGCTGCAAAGCACGGAATCGTGAGCATGTTGAATGCGATGAATGCGATGAGTCCGGGCACGTCGATGCCTGTTGCCGCAATCATTGTGCCTGCCGCGGCGATACCGCCGTCTGCTTCTACGTCGATCATACCGCCGACGATGCATGCCGCCAAAGTGCCGAACGTTGCGATAACGTTCTCTTTTGCGATAAGGCCTGTGATTGCCGCCACTGCGAACACCCAACCGAATGCTTTAAGTTGCGAACCGAATCCTAGCGGTGTGAACAGCGGTTGAATGAGTCCTCCGATACCGGCAAGGATTGATTGATCCATTTGCTCGTCCGCAAGGAATTGCCACGTCCAGCTGAAGTGGCTGATAAACCAAATGAGGATTGTGGAAGCCAGGATGATTGTGAATGCTTTTTTCACAAAGTGCTTCGTCTTATCCCAAAGGTGCAAAGCCAGGTTTTTGGGTTGAGGCATATGGTATGCGGGAAGCTCCATGATGAACGGAGGCACTTCGCCCTTCATCGTTGTTGCGCGCATCAAGATGACAGCGCAGATTGCCACGACCACGCCTAGCACGTACATCATATATGTGATGACGTCAGGATGAGAGAATCCGAATTGAGTTGCGATGCCGCCTGCGATTGCCGTAAGGATCGGGAGTTTTGCGCCGCAGCTGAAGAACGGAATAACTCTGATCGTTGCGATTCTTTCGTTCTCGTCGGCAAGCGTACGAGTGTTGATGAACGCGGGGACGGAGCAACCGAAGCCCATGATCATCGGCATGAACGCTCTGCCCGACAAACCGAATCTTCTGAAAATTCTGTCGAGGATGAACGCTACACGCGCCATATAGCCGCTGTCTTCCAAAATTGAGAAGAACAAGAACAGCAAGAGGATTTGAGGCAAGAAGCCGAGCACTGCAAACAAACCGCCGAGGACACCGTCAACGATAAGTCCGATGCACCATTCGGGCGCGCCCGCCATCGCAAGACCTTCGTTTACGCAAGTGCTGAGGAATTCGGTGAACGTGTTGAGGATGTTTGCAAGGATGACGCCGGGGCCGTACACGCTCTCTTCGTATCCGAAGAAGGTCGCCGCACTGATGTCCGAGCACCACTCGTCAATGCCGCTCACGAACGAGGCTTCGAGTTCGCCGTCGTCGTTTGCTTCAACGGTGACTTCCCACTTGCCTTTTTCGTCCGCATAGAATTTTTGGTCGAGGTCGGCTTCGGTGAGCTCGTCAACGTAACGAAGTTCGTGATCGGCCGTATATACGTAGGGTTTTGCTTCAACCGCTTCGAGTTCGCCGTCATCGGTGAAAGTGAGATCCGCTTTGAAGCCGTCTTCGGTGTAATACGTCGTATCTTTATCGTAAGGCGTTTGCGCAAAGTCCGCCGCTTGCGTTGCCGACGCATCCAAATATGCGACTACGTCTTTATCAAACACGCCGCCTGCGCCGAGGAACAAGAAGTCCTCTGCAAACGTGAGGTGGAACACCAAGAACAAAATCACAAGGAAGATAGGAATACCCCAGACCTTGTGGGTGAGCACCTTGTCCGCTTTGTCGGATACGCTGAGTTTTTCTTTTTCGTTTTTCTCTTTCTTCGTTACGACGGAAGAATAGTTTTTGGATATGTACTTGTAGCGAGCGTCTGCGACGATTGCTTCGAAGTCCGTTCCGAAAACGTCATCCTTGAACGTCTTTTTGAACTCTTCGACCATTTGAGCCGCTTGCGGATGTTGACCGACCTCGATTTCATCGAGTTCGACAAGTTTCACCGCATGGAAGAGCGAATTCTCCACTCCGCTGCCTTCGAGTGCTATTCTGCAATCGTTGATGAGGTGCGTAAGTTGAGTGCCTTCGAGTACGGTTCTACCCTTTCTTGGTTGCCCGCAAACTTCATATGCTCTCTGCATGAGTTCGTCAAGACCTTTTTCGCGAAGTGCGGAGATTTCAACGACGGGAAGACCGATTTTTTCTTCAAGGCTCTTTGCGTCAATCTTGTCGCCGTTCTTTTCAACGGTGTCCATCATGTTGAGCGCAATGATCATCGGAACGTCGATTTCCATGATTTGCGTCGTAAGATAGAGGTTACGTTCGAGGTTTGTTGCGTCCACGATGTTGATGACGCAATCGGGTTTCTCGTCAAGAATGTAGTTTCTTGAAATCACTTCTTCGGGAGTGTACGGAGAGAGCGAATAAATGCCGGGAAGGTCTACGATAGAGATGGGTTCGGCGCACTTTTTGTACGTGCCCTCCTTCTTGTCTACAGTGACGCCCGGCCAGTTGCCTACGTGAGCGGTAGAGCCCGTCAACGAGTTAAACAAAGTTGTTTTACCGCAGTTGGGGTTGCCTGCAAGAGCAAATCTTTTCATCAGTCATTAACCTCCATTGTAACGGCAGATGCCTCGGTTTTGCGAAGCGTCAATTCATAACCTCTGATTGTCACTTCGATCGGGTCGCCAAGCGGTGCTTTCTTTCTGAGATAAACTTCAGCGCCGGGTGTTACGCCCATGTCGAACAAACGACGTCTGATTCTTCCGTCGCCTGCAACGGACTTGATGACGCCCTGTTCACCTATAACGAAATCACTGAGTAGCTTTTCCATTGTGTCCTCCTGTTTTTATGCTACCAAAATTTTTGTTGCCATTTCTTTGTCCAAAGCAAGACGCCCGTCTTTGATAAGGCAGATGACGCTTCCCCCGCTTTGGGATATGATGCTGATTGTCGAATCGATGGTAATACCCAAACTTTCAAGATGTTTTTTTGTCTTGTCGTCAGTCAAAATCTTGACGATTCTCAAATCTTTTCCGATCGGTGCAAATACAAGCGGCATAATCTCTCTCTCCTTTAAGCCGATTTTATTCATTCGGTAATGTGAATATGAAATTTTATTCATATTTGCGTTAGAATATTACATCTAAAAAAAAACGGATGTCAACAGTTTTGAAAAAGAAATATGAAAAATTTTTCATATTTTTCTTGTTGATTTATTTTCAAACAAGTTATATAATATAAATATTCAATATAGAGTGCGCAAAAAGGCTTGATTTTTTACGACGAACGTATCGCGCTTACGTGACTTGTGAAAAATTTCGTCAAGCACAATCGTTCGCCAAATAGTGCGGCAAACAAAACTAGTTTTATGCCGAGTGCAATATTTGGATGAAGGACAAGGAAGATGCGATTTTCGAACAACGAGCGTACTAGGCGTACGTGACTTGTGAAAAAATTGCGTCTGACGCAGTTATTCGTCAAATAGTGCGCTCGAAACGGTAGGAATATATGGCACAGGATATAAGAGAACCAAAACAAGAAAGATCAATCGAAAAAAAGAACAGAATCGTACAGGCGGGTTTTGAGCTTTTCTCGCAGGCGGGATACTACAACACCAACACTGCGGAAATCGCAAAACGCGCGGGTGTGTCAACGGGTATCGTTTACGGATATTTCAAGGACAAAAGAGATATTCTTCTCGATGTTTTGGAAATTTATGTCAACACCGCTTTTGCACCGGTGCTTAATATGATTCAAAATCTCACCGCTCCCGTAAATTTCGACGAAACAATAACTCATGTTTTGGACGGCGCAATCGACACGCACAAACAATACGCAAATATTCACGAGGCACTTCATTCGCTCTCTCACAGCGACGAGGCGGTCAACAACAAGTTTATCGAACTCGAAGACGAAATCACCCTCTCCATTGCGCAAAAGTTTGCCGATCTCGGCGTCAAAAAAGACAACCTCAACGAGCGTATACACTTTGCTATGGATATCGTGCAATCTTTCTCGCACGAGTACGTGTACGATCACCACACCTACATCGACTACGACGCTATGCGCAACATCGTCAAAGACACGTTGGTTGCACTTTTTGAGAATAAATGACGACATTCACGCAAAGGTCGCTTGACTTTTTGTATTTCAACAACAAATACAACTCAAAACTCTGGTACGCAGAACATAAAGAGGACTTCAAACAGTACCTCGCCGTGCCCTTTCGCGATCTTGTAACCGCAATGTCTCCTCGCATGCTCGAAATCGACGATAAAATGATAACCGAACCCAAAAGCATCGTGTCGCGACTATATAAGGATTTGCGCTTTGCCAAGGACAAAACAAGTCTTTACCGCGATCATATGTGGCTCACTTTTATGCGGGGAACAAACGCGGGGTGCGGTCTGCCGGGATTCTTTTTTGAGTTGTCCCCTTACAAATTCAGCTATGGTTGCGGATACTATATGGCGGACGCAAAAAGCATGGCAAGTTTGCGCAATCTGATTTTGTCAAACTCCCCCGCTTTTCAAAAAGCAAAAGCATGTTTTGAAACTCAAACCGATTTTTCTTTGGTCGGAGAAACCTTCAAAAAGCCGCGCTATGCCGATTATCCCGAAGATTTAAGTCGCTGGCTTGAAAAAAAGGATATTTGCCTTATTGCAAATTCAACGGACGCGGATTTGCTTTTTTCGGATAAACTCGCAGATTTTTTGTGCGATAAATTCGAATCGATAAAACCCGTCTACGATTTGATGATGACGGCGGAAGCGTTGGTTGAAAGATAATCGTTTTATTATTTTTTGCCGCTACGCTTTTCAAGATATGCGTGCGCGCTTTTCAAAATCTTTTTCGTGTTGTCGAAAGTGAGCAACTTCATAGCCTCGTCGTACGGCACGAGTTCGTAAGTCATATTTTCAAAGCCTTCGTTGTGCTTCGGCGTTTGATTTTCAAAATATCCCAAATAGAACACCACCGTCTTGTCGTTGCCGTTTTTGAGCTTGTATTGGATTGTTTTTCTGAATCCGTTGACGATTTTCGGCTTTATAGAAGTTTCTTCCCACGTTTCGCGCACTGCCGTTTGCCTTTCGCTCTCGCCGTCCTCGACGTGCCCTTTCGCAAATCCGTACACGCCGTAATCCGTCCTCGTGAGCAAATATTTTATTTCGCCGTCAATTTTCGTAAACGTCACCGTTCCGCAAGATTTTTCTCTCATAGCTCACCGTAATTTTTTATTTGCGGATATATTTTTCGTCGCCGCTCGGCACGTCGTCGGACACGAAACGCTCCACTTTCATTTGCAAATCGTATTTGTCGCGCAATGCCGCTATCTTTGCCATCATAGGCGAAGAATGATGCTCGTCTATCGCATTTTGATTTTTCCATTTGTCAACCAAGAGCACGACTTCCGGCTCGTCCGCAGAGAAAAAGTACTCGTAGCCGAGATTGCCTTTTTCGGCGCGGATTTCATCGACGACGCCGCTTTTTATCATCTCTTCGACAAACTTTTTCGCTTTTCCGTTCGTACCTTTGTAATAAATGTTTACGCTTATCATATTCACCTCACAAAATCACGTGTAAATTGCGAATTTCTGCATTTTTTATGCGCTTTTGTATGGCATATCCGAACGGCTCCAAATATCGTCCCTCAACGCCCAAATCGAATTGCTCGTTTATCTCTTTTGCAAATGCGCCGCACGCGTCCTCGACAATTTCGCGCTTGAGTTCTTTTCCCTTTTCATCGTTGTCGGCGGTGAGCAAAAATTCAAGCGGCATGGACAACTCGGCAAACTTATCGAGAGTTCGCATTTGTCTGAACGCCCACTTATAATACGGCATATGTTTCTTTTCAAGCAAAAAAGCAAGTTCGCAAGCGTTTTTGACAAACTCGCAAAGCGCAAGCATCGCCGCACCGTCTTCACCGTGCTTTATGCAACGAGCGTAATTATACTGTCCCGACTGTGCCGCTTTGAGCGCGCACGAGCCGATTTTTTTTGCTCTGACATCCTCGGGCATACCATGCAAAATCTCGTTGCGAATTTTTGTAAACTCGCCCAAATCGTCGCGAAAGACTTCACCGTTCGTCGCCTCTGCAAAGAAAACCGAGCTCGTATAGAGCCAGTCTTGCAGCGTTTGCGGCGCGCCGTCGCATCCCGTGTATCGACGATAAAAATCGTCTATGCGATAAACTCCCTGCGCGCTTGCTCCGCCTGCGCTTTGGCGAGGCTTGCCGAATCCGTTTTTCAGGCAATATTCTTCTTTGAGTTTGTCATAGGCGCGCATAAGTTTGAAGCCGATTTTTTCTTCGTCCTCTTTTGTCAGCCACATGCAAAAACCCACTTCGAAATCGTGGTCGAGCCGTGCCCGACAAGCCCGACGGCAATGCGGTTTTGATAATCGCCAAACTCGTCCGCAATCATCTTTATGCCGACTTCCGTATAAAACTTTCTTGCTTGTTCGATTCCCTTCATATGACACAATCGCCGTTTTATAATCGCATTATTGCGATATAAAACTCATTTTCTGTTGTTTTCGTAGATTTGTTTCGCGCGGTTTTCAAGCTCTTCTTTTTGCATAAAGTAGCCGAAAAATCCAAATGCAGGAGCGCACTTGGAGCATACGAACGCATAGTTTCCGTCATGCGTTAAACTTGCGTCGTCAAGGTGTTTATACGCCTTGTCAAGCAATGCTTCTATCTCGTCGTCGCACTCTTCTCCCTTGCTTTGCGCCTCGTCGTAAACAAGGTGCGCAAGATTGACGTAGGACACCGCAACCTCGCAAAAACCGCCTTTGTTTTTCAGCACTTCGATGGCTTTTTCATAGCACTTTCTGCCCTCTTCGTAGCGGTGCAAATCGCACAGCGCGGTGGCGTAATTGTTGTAAAGTCCCGCAAGGCGATAGTCGTCTTTGGGCAAGGAGGTTTCATAGCGTTGTTTTGCGATTTCATAATACTTTATCGCTTCGTCCGCCCTTGAAAACGCTTTCATAGTGGTTGCGCAGTTGAGGTATATCGTTGCGTCGTTGACGCTTTCCGCGCCTCCTTTGCACGCCAAAATCGCAAGGGCTTCGTCCACTGCTTCAAGTCCCTTTTCTCGTTCACCGAGTTTGCGATAAAGTCCTATTTGCTCGCTCAAAATTTCAAGCAGTCCTTTTGTATCGCCGAGTGCTTTTGCTTCTTGTTCCCAGTATTCGAGCACACGCCTCGCACCTTGCAAATCGTTCTTTTCAAACATCTCGTCGATTTTGTCGATGACGCGCATAATAGGGATTGTGCCGATAGGCTCTTTTGAGCAACTACATTTTTCTTGCATGATTTCGCCTCACGTATATTGTACAAATATTATAACATACCGCTTTTATTTAGAAAAGAGGAAAAGTTGCTTTTCAAGCGAGTTTTACGCCACAGAATAAAGCGGCTGAAGCACAATTTTGCGCCGTATTGCCTAAACGAACGATTTGTTTAAAATTTTAAACATACAAATTGGATAAATTGTCGATTTTTGACGAGCGTTTTGAGCAAATCGCATATTGAAACGCCTAACAAACGTATAGTATAATTGTATTATCTTAAAACAAGGGAGAAGTTTATGGGAAAACTTCAAAAACTTATCGACAACAAAGCGCAGAGCGCGAAGTTTATGTGCGACGAAATCGCGCATATCTGCAACGACATGCCAAAGCGCGATCCCGGCTCGGAAGGCGAGAAAATGGCGTGCGAGTACATGGCAGATTACCTGAAAAACGACTGCGGATGCGAAAGATCGGACGTGGAAACCTTCACCGAACACCCCAACGCGTTTTTCGGCTGGATTTATTTCACGATCACGCTTGTGCTTGCAGGCATGGTTCTTTTCTTCTTTTTGCCGATACTCGGCGCAATTCTGACGGCACTCGGTTTTGTGATTTTGTTCGTTCAATTCGGTCTTTACAGAAAACTCGTTGACAAATGCTTCCCCAGAAGACGGGACACAGCGTCACCGCAATCAAAAAATGCACGGGAGAAGTGAAAGGCAGAGTTTTCTTCAACGGACATCCCGATGCGGTTTGGAACTGGCCCGTCAACAACAAATTCGGCGGCACTGCGCACGTTGCGCACCTTGTGACAAGCGTCGTAAGCGGACTTGTGGTGCTCGGCTTGAATATAGCGGCGGCAGTCGCAACCAAGTGCCAACCCGTCGTTGACTACACCGTCGCAGGCTACGTCGCACTCTACGGTCCCGTTCTTTTCTGGATGGGAATTGCAATTCTCGTCATGGTTCCCTGCCTTGTCGGCATGTACTTCATGTGGGACGAAAACACCATCACCGACGGTGCAAACGACAACCTCACGGGGTGCTATATGGGCATCGCAATCCTCAAAGCAATGAAAGATCAGGGCATCGAACTCGAACACACCGAGGTCGGCGTCATAATTTCGGGCAGCGAGGAAGCGGGACTTCGCGGCGCAATGGCATGGTGTGAAGCGCACAAAGGCGAATTCGACGACGTGCCGACTTGGATTTATTCTTACGACACAATTCACGAAAGCAGATTCCTCGGCGTCAACTATCGCGACCTCAACGGCACGGTAAAGTCGGACAAAGAAGTCAGCGATTCGTTCATTACGGCAGCAAACGAGCTCGGCATCAAATGCACAAAGACGTGGGTTCCTCCCTTTGGCGGAGCAACAGACAATGCGGCTTTCAACAAAGCAGGTTTCCGCTCAACAGGCATCACCGCTCTCGACCACAACCTTCAAGACTATTATCACACCATGCGCGACACTGCCGACAATCTCAATCCCGAATGCCTTGCAGATTGCTATGCTATATCCGTCAAGTGCCTTGAAAACTTCGATCGCGACATCGCAAAATAATTTTACCAAAACCAAAACAACAAAAAAAAACGTCTTTCGAAAGAAAGGCGTTTTTTTGTTGCGACAATATTTTTCGCTTAAACTTCAAATCAATTTTGTTCGCACAAATCGGGCAAATCTCTGTAATACTCGTCTTGCGCGATTTCCATTTTCGGCTTTTCGCGATTGTAGATTATACGCATGATAATTCCGTCCACGATTATGTTGAGCACCCAGCTTATAGGCCAGCTCAAATATAGCATTTCGGGCGTATTTACGGCTTTGCACGCTGTATAAATCCACACGATACGGAAAACGCAAATGCAGAAAAAGTTGGCTACCATCGGCGTAAACGAATAGCCCATTCCGCGCATACATCCCACGATAACTTCAACTATGCCGCATACGAAGTAGATCGGCAAAATGATTTTCATTCTGTTGCAAGCATACTCGATGACAACGGGATCGGGCGTGTACAGCCTTGCGATATACTGCCCTGCCGTGAGCAAAACAAGCGTCCAAAGCAAACTTATGACGATAATCATTATCGACGCCTCGATTGCGGTTTTTTTGATGCGGTCGGGGCGTTTTGCACCGTAATTCTGCCCTGCGAACGTAACCGTTGCGTTTGAAACGGCGTTCATAGACGTATAAACGAAGCCTTCAAGATTGCTTCCCGTCGAACTGCCTGCGACAAGCGAATATCCGAAGCCGTTGAGATTGGTTTGAATAAGCACGTTGGCGATTGAGAAAAACGAGCTCAAAATGCCGCTCGGCAATCCGACTTTGATGATTTGCGCAAGCTCTTTTTTGTGGAAACGCAGTTTTTTGAGCACCAACTTGCAATATCCGTCCTCTTTCATAAGCGTGATGACAAGCAGTATGCACGAAATGTATTGGCTGACGATCGTCGCAATCGCAACGCCTTCGACGTCGAGTTTTGCAACGATGACAAATATGAGGTTCAGCGCAACGTTGACGATACCCGCAACCGTGAGGTATATAAGCGGACGTTTGGTGTCCCCTTTCGCCCGCAAAATGGACGCGCCGAAGTTGTAAAGCACGTTTGCGGGAGTGCCGATGAAGTATATAAACAGATAGTCGGTGGCTTTGTCGAGGATTGCGGGATCGGTTTTCATCCACACGAGGAAGTATCTTGCGCAAAACACGCCGATAAGTCCCACTGCTACACCGCTGATGAGCGAAAGAAGCACGGACGTATGCACGGTGTTTTGAGCGCGATTTTCGTCCTTTGCGCCGATTGCCTGGCTCATAACCACGTTTGTGCCTATCGACAAGCCTATAACGACGTTGATAATCAGATTGATAAGCGCAACGTTTGAGGAAACCGCCGCAAGCGATTGCGTGCTAGTTTCCGAAAACTGACCTATAACTATCAAATCCGCCGCATTGAACAGCAACTGCAATATGCCCGAAAAAGCAAGCGGCAAAGACACCGCAATGAGCTTTTTGAGCAGCGGTCCGCTTGTCATATCCATGTCTTTGAGTGCGGCAGCACCGTGATGATGAAAATGAATTGGCTTCATATTTCTTCCGTATCGTTTGAAAATATTTCTCGTCAACTTCCCTCTATCCGTATGGAAAAATTATTTTATCACTTCCGCCGCCAAAGTCAACCGAAACCGCCCCATATCCATAATTAAAAATTATGGAAAAGTCCCGACCTTATAAAAAATCGGGACTTTTATTTGAAATATTCCACAACTCGCACAAAGTGCGAATATCACTGCGCCAAAATCGCACTTCCGTAGCGTGGCAACAATATCAAACACTGCGCATCGTATATTTATTTGCTTGCCTTTTGAGCCTCAAACCTATCCAACTTGTTTTTTTCCAATTTAAGATACACCCACTTGATCGGCGGACAGATTGCAAAGAGGAATTGCGCAAACGTGAAGAGTTTGGACGGGTTGACAAATTTGCGTTTATGCTCCAAACCTCTCACCATGCATTTGGCAACGTGTTGAGGCTTTTGTACGGGGAACGGACGCTCGCGTATGACTTTGCCCTCTTGACCTTCGACCGCTTTTTTGAAGAAACCCGTGTCGGTGGCTATCGGATAAAGGCAAGTGAGCGCGACGTTTTTGGGAAGCTCGTAGCGCAAACCTTGTTGGAAGCCTTGCATCGCAAATTTGCTTGCGCTGTAAAGCGTGTAGCCGGGCATTGCGAGCTTGCCGATTGCCGACACTGTGATTGCCATCTGACCTTGCTTGCCGCCGAGATATTCGACGTATTTTTGATATGTATAAATGGGCGAAAACACGTTGACTTTGAAGATGTCCTCTATACGCTCCCAGTTGACGTAATCCATTGTTTCATAATACGGGAAGCCTGCGTTTGCAAAGAAGATATCGATCGAGCCGAGTTTTTCGTCAGCGGTTTTGAAAATCGAATCCACGTTTTCTTTTGTGGAAACGTCGCACACCATCGGGATAACGTTTTTCAAACCGAGAGCTTCGATTCTGTCAGTGCGCAAATCGACTGCCAAAATCGTGTTGTCCCTGTTTGCGAGCAATTTGAGAGTTTCAAGACCGATACCGCTGTTTGCGCCGGTTATGACGATATTTTTGCCTTTTATCATAGTTTTCTCCTTTATTTGAAAAATTATATTTCTTTATGCTTTTCCAAAATCTTGTCAAACAAGACAGTCGCCCTCTTTTTGAGCTTGTCAAGCGAGCCTTTATTGTCGATTATTTGCGTGCTTTTTGCCCTCAAAATCGATGACGGCACTTGCGAGCGAATACGCTTGATAGCCTGCGCCACGCTCATTCCTCTACCCTTTTTCAAGCGCAATATACGCTTCAAAAGCGGTGTTTTGACATACACGATTTCGTCGAAAGCCTCGTCGCCGCCCTCGATAAAAAGCGGCAATTCGACCGCAAGCGGACTTTGCGCATATTCGGCAATCTTCCTCATAATTTCGGGATGAGCGATTGCGTTGAGCTTTTTGCGCTCGCTCTCGTTTGAAAAGACTATGCTTGCAAGCGTCTTTTTGTCCACTTCTCCGTTTATGACCGCAGTGGGAAACGCCGTTTGAATTTTTTGAATATAAGACGGCGTTTTGAGCAATTCCGAGTTGATTTCGTCTGCGCTAATGCAGAAAAATCCTCTCTCTTTTGCGATTTTCAAAACCTCGCTTTTGCCCGAGCCTATTCCGCCTATAATTGCGATTCTCATTTCAAATCACCCCAGTTGTCCGCGCTTGTCGCCTCGGCAACGAGAGGCACGGAAAGCGAAACGGCGTGTTCCATTTCATACGACAATATCTTTTTGACTTCCTCTTCTTCGTCCTTTGTTGCCTCGATGATGAGTTCGTCGTGGATTTGAAGTATCATTTTGGACTTCATGTTTTCAAGGCGTTTTTCGACGTTTATCATCGCAATCTTGATGATGTCTGCCGCCGAGCCTTGCAATGGCGTATTCATTGCCATGCGCTCCGCCGCCGAACGTACCATATAATTTGACGCTTTGAGGTCGGGCAAATTGCGACGTCTGCCAGACATCGTGAGCGAATACCCTCTCGCTCTTGCGTCCTCGACGTTCTTGTCCATAAACTCGCGCACTTTGGGATGCATTGTGAAATAGTTTGCGATAAACTCCTTTGCCATGTATTGCGGAATGGAAAGGTTTTCTGCAAGTCCGTATCCGCTTATGCCGTAAATTATGCCGAAATTGACCGCTTTTGCGTCCCGTCTTTGTTGCGGCGTAACCTCGCTTACGGGAATGCCCAAAATCTGCGACGCTGTAATGGCGTGGATGTCGTCGTCGTGATTGAACGCCTCGATAAGTTGCTCGTCGCCGCTCATATGCGCAAGCAGGCGCAATTCTATTTGCGAATAGTCCGCGCTTACAAGCACGCAATTCTCCCCGGGAATAAACGCACTCTTGATATCCTTAGCCTCGTCGCTCCTTGCAGGAATGTTTTGAAGATTGGGATTCGTTGAGCTGAGTCTTCCCGTTTGCGTGATGCATTGATTGAACTCGGTGTGGATTCTTCCCCTGTTGACAAGCGGTTGAAGTCCCATGACGTAAGTGGATTGGAGTTTTGCATAATGGCGATATTCCAGCACGGCGTTTACTATCGGATGTTTAGGCGCAAGGTTTGAAAGCACGTCTTCGCTTACGGAATATCCCGTCTTCGTTTTTTTGCCGTGCGGCAAACCGAGCTTGTCGAAAAGTATATCGCCGAGTTGCTTGGGAGAAGCAATATTGAACGTTTTGCCTGCAAGCGAATATATCTCTTTCGTCAATCCTTCGATAATCTCGCCGTACTTCTTTTCAAGGGCTTTCAAAACGTCCGTCGACACTCTCACGCC
>OHEP01001002.1_pt1 | contig 16265 bp, 12 predicted proteins | sample 1567271 | NCBI WGS metagenome assembly OHEP01 (sample SAMEA3879577, study PRJEB24766) | human gut metagenome | biome: human-associated habitat; feature: feces | place: USA | collected 1985/1987
AAGATGAATGTATACCTGTAGTAGAAAAGGTATCTGGCTTGAAGTTCAATGAAGATTTTTATGCGGGTTATTCTCCTGAGCGTATAAATCCGGGTGACAAGTTGCATACCGTTGAAAAAATCAAGAAGGTAACTTCAGGTTCTACGCCGGAGATTGGAAAAATTGTTAATGAAGTGTATGCATCCGTTATTACGGCCGGGACACACTTGGCGCCAACTATGAAGGTTGCAGAAGCAGCAAAAGTGATTGAGAATTCACAGCGTGATATTAATATTGCTTTTGTAAATGAGCTTTCTAAGATTTTTACAAAAATGGGGATAGACACGCAAGATGTGTTAGAGGCTGCAAGTACAAAATGGAATTTCTTGCCGTTCAAGCCGGGACTTGTCGGTGGGCACTGCATAGGCGTGGATCCTTATTATTTGGCACAATGCGCTCAACGTCACGGTTACAATCCGGAAATTATTCTTGCAGGAAGGCGCATGAATGACGGTATGGGCGAATATGTTGCTACTGAAACAGTGAAACATATGCTTAAGAAGGGAATTCAAGTATTGAATTCACAGATTTTAATCATGGGATTTACATTTAAGGAAAATTGTCCTGATGTTCGGAATACCAAAGTAATAGACATTTACAAAACCTTGAAAGAATACAATGTAAATATAACAGTTTTTGATCCTTGGGCGAATCCCGATATCGCTAAGCATGAATATGGTATTGATGTAGTAAATGAAGTTCCGACGATTAAGGCAGATGCTTTAATTATGGCAGTTGCTCATAATGATTTTAAGACTATTGATATACAAAATCTTGTAAAGCAGAATCATGTAATTTTTGATGTGAAAGGTGTTCTGCCAAAAAACATTGTAGGAGCAAGGCTTTAATTCTTTTATTTGCGAATGTGGTAGCAATGATATGTTACCGCATTCGCGAATAAGTGATGAATTTTTGCAAGTGAGATAACTTTAATAAGATTCAAATAGCTGATGTTTTCTCGTTAGAGATTAATTTTCGCTGAGATTAATCTAATTCCAAACAAGTTAATATCGCATAATAAAAAGCACAAAAACGTTATAATGGAAGTAAACGCTAAAGTAATAAATGCTACAAAATGGTCTGCAGTTACAGAAATTGCCGCTAAATTGATTGCTCCATTTTCAACCATCGTTCTTGCTCGTTTATTGACTCCTGAAGCATTTGGAGTTGTAACGACTTTAATGATGATTATTACTTTTGTGGAAATTTTTACAGATGCTGGATATCAACGTTTCATAATTCAACATGAATTTACAGATGAGCAGGAAAAATATGATACAGCAAATGTGGCTTTTTGGTCTAACTTTGTTATGAGCTTGCTCATATGGGGGGCAATATGCATATTCCGTGATTCGATTGCTATGCTTGTAGGAAATCCCGGATTAGGGAATGTAATCGCTATTGCATGTGTATCTATACCATTGGCAGCTTTTTCTAGTATTCAGATGGCCTTATATAAGAAGGATTTGAATTTTAAAACGTTGTTTTATGTACGGATTATTTCAATTTTAATTCCAATTTTTGTTACAATTCCATTAGCATACTTCTTACGTTCATATTGGGCTTTAGTCATAGGTACAATAGCAATTAATGTGTCAAATGCAGTTATTCTAACTTATAAATCAAAATGGAAACCCACGTTTTATTATAGCTTTAAAAGACTAAGAGAAATGTTTTCATTTTGTTCATGGACTGTCTTAGATACTATATTGGTATGGGCTACTGCATATATAGATATTTTTATTGTAGGAATAGTATTAAATGAACATTTTCTAGGCCTGTATAAGGCCTCTATTACTACTGTTGGTCAAATTACAACCTTGATTTCAGCTAGTGTATTACCTGTGATGATGCCAACTTTTTCAAAATATCAGCATGATTTAGAATCATTGCGGAATGTACTTTTGAATTTTCAAAAGTATACGGCTATTATTTTATTACCGTTAGGCGTCGGCATATTTATGTTCAGCGATTTGATTACAAAATTATTATTGGGAGAGCAATGGATGGAAGCTGCTGGATTTATTGGGATCTGGGGTTTAATGGAAGTTGTAACAATAATATTTTCTAGATTTTGTAGTAATGTCTATCCAGCAATAGGAAAACCCAACATTTCAGTAATAGTTCAAATTTTACATTTGATCTTTTTACTTCCGGCAATTTATTGGTCTGTGCAGTATGGTTTTACTTCGCTGTATTGGACAAGATCGTTGATGAGGTTACAGGGTGTTGTAGTAAATGTGATATTTGTATATATTTTTATTAAACTATCGTTTATTAAACTGTTAAATAATATTTTACCAGAGATTATTGGATGCTTGGCCATGTTCTGCTTAGGTAAGTATCTATTAACTTTGAATGATGATATTATAATGCAGTTCTTTTATATCATATTGTGTGTAGTAACTTATTTTTCTATTATAATTTGTATACCTCAGGAGAGGCGGATAATTATTCCCATTCTAAAAATAATAGATGAAAAGATAAAAAAATGGATCAAATAGAGAAAATAAAAGAGATTTTGTATGCGAGGAACTACGATAAATTTATTAAATTACTTTTATATTGGATTAACGCTTTTGTGGCAACCACTTCAAAATATAATAATTAGAATTGATGGGAAAGGGAGAACACTTGTTTTGGGGACATTTGTAATCCTATTCTGCAACTTGAGTAATAATAAGTTCAGAGATTTGCTTAAAACAAGCCCATCGATATTTTGGTTGTTACTATGTGTGTATGCTGTGATAAATTTATTTTTTTGTGGATATCACAATACCAGCCTACCGTTTTTTTATTTTGCAGTGGTCTACGTTTTTATCCCATGCATTATCATGCTTGTTGTTGCTTACGAATTTCAGAAGGACTCATATAAAATAGTGAAGTTTTTGCTATTAATATTAATTATATATGTGACCTTGGGACTACTTGGAGATAGGGCAAGCAATAATGCAGATTCGCAAAGAATGGGCGGAACATTAGGGAATATTTTGGCACTAAATTCTATATTTATTATACTATTTGCAGGTATACTTAAATCCTGGAAAAAAATGAGCTTAACGAAGTTTGTTGTGCTCACTGTGATAGCTATGTTGTCTCCAATCTTTTTGGCAACACGAAAAGCATTTGCCGCGGCTCTAATCGTTTTGATGTCAGTATTCTTTTCTTTGTTTATTCCCAATTTGAAAATTACGTTTGCAAACCTATTGAAGTTAATCTTACTTATAAGTAGTATGTATCTTACAGCAACTTTAATTCTCGATTATACCTATATAGGCGAGCGTTTTTCTAATGTAGCTGAGGTTGCAAGTGATTTTGGCGCAGGAGATAATTTGTTCCTTCAAATGATGGGAGATCGCGCTTATTTCTATATTCGAGGATATGAAGTTTTTCAAGACCACATGTTAACGGGAATTGGCTTAGGAAATTTCCAGCATTTGACAGACTCATATAATGTGTTACATACTGAATATATGGTTCAGCTATGTGAAAATGGAATAGTTGGGACTGTATTGTTCGTCTGTTTTTATCTCTATATTCTAGTAAAATTGATTTCTATGCTTAAAAAAAATCCTCAAATGAACAAAATAACGATTATAATGCTTGGAGCTTTTTTGGCTATAGTGTTTATAAATTTTACGGCTTGGACATATTCTTTTCCAATTTATTTCTCTGTATTTGGAGTAATCATAGGGTATATAAAAAAAGGAAGTATATAACTTGTAGGTCAGGTCTCCTTAACATCATCATTTTTGCTTCTCTAAGTCTTTTTTGAAATAAAAATTCTATAAACATAACATAGAGTATTTTATCATTAATAAAAGTAACGTGTGTAAATTTATTGATTATGAGAATTGCGATTAATCATGTAAAAGGTTCTTTTTCGGAAAGATGGATCATGTTTTGCAAAAAAAACAAAATTCCATATATTTTAGTGAATGCATATGACAGTAACATTATAGAGCAGTTAAAAGAATGTGATGCTTTTATGTGGCCTGTTTCACATACGAATTATCGTGATATGTTGTTTGCCAAATCATTATTAACGTCTATAGATAATATCGGAATTAAAGTTTACCCTAATGTTAATACGATTTGGCACTTTGATGATAAGATTGCTCAAAAGTATTTGTTAGAAAGTATAGGGGCTCCATTAGTACGAACATATGTTTTTTATGATAAGGACACCGCTATTTCTTGGGCAAAAAAGGCATCATTTCCAAAAGTTTTTAAGTTAAAAGGTGGTGCTGGTGCTGCAAACGTAATGTTGGCAAGAACTTACGAAGAGGCTGTGAAGTTGATCAATAAATCATTTAGATCTGGTTTCCTGCAATATAGATGGCGAGAACAATTAAAGGAGAATTATCGACAGTTCAAAAACAAAAAAGTTGGATTAAAATCGTTGATCAGACCAATATACTATGGACTAATAAAAAGGCATGCTACTGAATTTAGTCATTTGCATGGTAAGGAAATAGGATATTCATATTTTCAAGATTTCATAGAGGGTAACGAATTTGATATAAGAATATGTGTTATTGGTGAACGTGCGTTTGGGTTAAAAAGGCAAACTAGGAAAAATGATTTTAGGGCATCAGGAAGTGGTTTGATTGTATATGAAAAGGAACAAATTGATGAACGGTGTGTTCAAATAGCTTTTGAAGTAAATCAAAAACTAAAGATGCAATCTGTTGCATTTGATTTTGTTTTTTCTAAAAAGAACGAACCGTTAATTGTTGAAATAAGCTATGGCTTTATGGCGTCAGCTTACGATGCTTGTGAGGGATTTTGGACAAGCGATTTACGTTGGCATCCTGGTAAAAAATTTGATTTTTGTGGTTGGATGGTTGAGAATCTTATAAAATCATAATATAGAATCATGAAAGTTTTCTTTTGGACGAATTTTATTGATAAATTATATCAAAATGATGGAATTGTGGGCGGTATTGGAGTTCAGATGTCTTTTTGGGCAAAAGAATTTGTGAAACATGACTGGAAAGTATTTACCTTTGCAAATAAAAGATATCAATATGATGGTATAACTTTTTTAAAGTTATATAATATAAGGTATTTAAGCTATTTTATCGAGATTTTATTGTCAATTGCATATTTGTTATATTTTCGTCCCCAATTAATTTGTATACGGGGTGCCTCAAGGAGTTTATTCCACCTGTCAATACTATCTAAAATATTTTCTGTAAAATTAATTATGTTTGGGGCAAGTGATACGGATTTTATTCCTGGAAAAGAGTTAATCAAAAGTAATTTGCATAGGAAAATGTATCAGTGCGGCTTAAAAATGACCAAATATGTAGTTGCTCAAAATGAGTGCCAGCGCAAACTTTTAACGAAACATTATAAAGAAGTGAGGACTTGTATTATTCCCAATATATGGGTGTTGCAAAAGAGTTCATTCGTAGAAAAAGATATTGACTTTTTATGGGTTAGTAATATTCGGGAATTGAAACGTCCTGAATGGGTGGTAGGACTAGCTAAAAGAAATCCTCAGTATAATTTTACAATGATAGGAGCTAATTTAGATAAAGATTTGTATAAAAAATGCGAGGAAGAAGCATCGAAATTGAAAAACTTGTTTTTCCTAGGCAGAAAGTCATTTGCTGAAGTAAATACATATTTTAATAGAGCAAAATGTTTTTTATGCACATCCACTATCGAAGGATTTCCAAATACTTTTTTGCAATCGTGGTCTAATTATATTCCAGTAATTTCCACATTTGATCCAAGTGACGTGTTGAAGAAAAAAAGTATAGGCTTTTATGCGGAAAATTTTGAGGATTTAAATAAGTATGTGAGTGAAATGATGGAAAATAAAAACACTTATTTATGGATGCAAAATAATATAGAAACCTACTTTGATAAGAATCATAATTCTGCGATAATGTATTTTAATTTAATAAGGTCTTTTGATATTATATGAGAATTCTTCAAATAGTGTATTCATTAAAATTGGGAGGTGCAGAGCGTTTCGTCGTGGATTTATGTAATGCACAAGCTTCTGATACGAAAAATGAGGTGTACCTGCTAACGATATTAGATGATAGTTTGTATGAGGCACCAAATTATTATCATGATTTGTCAATGAATGTTCAATATAGATGTGTAAATGCAAAGAAGGGGGGTAGTCTTTATACGATATTTTCTATTTGCAGATACATCTTGAGGATTAAACCAGATATAGTTCATCTACATAGTAATTTGATTCTATTATATTTGCCAGCTCTGTTTTTAAGTAGGGCAAAATATGTGCATACGTTACATAGTTTAGCTGATAAAGTAATTTTTAATAAAAGGTTCAAGAACTTTCAACGTTTCTTATATAGAAAGCGAGTACTTCCTGTTACCATTTCTGATTTATGTTATAAATCATTTATAAAGTATTATAAGTTAGATCGAGTTGTAAATATTAATAATGGCCGGTCACCAGTAAAAACTACAGATAAAATAGAGAGTGTAAAACAGGAAATAAGTACTTATGCTCTTCCAGATATTCCAATTTTTATTCATGTTGCAAGGTGTTCTCCAGAAAAAAATCAGCAGTTACTGTTTCAAACTTTTAATGAATTAAATAACGAAGGTATTCGGTTTCTTCTGCTTGTGTTAGGAGGTGGTTTCCAAGATTATATTAAGAAGAACATGTGTTCATCAATAAAAATACTAGGCCCTAAAAATAATGTTGGAGATTATCTTGCTTGCTCTGAGTTTTTTGTATTGTCCTCGCGGTGGGAAGGTTTGCCGATATCATTATTGGAAGCAATGTCACAAGGGTGTATTCCTATTTCAACTCCTGCGGGTGGTGTAGTTGATGTTATAGAAAATGGGGTAAATGGATACATATCAAAGGATGTAGATAAAGATAGTTTTAAAGCAACAATAAAATTAGCGCTTAAAGAACGTGGTACTATTACGAGAGAGCTAATAAAGAAAAAATATTTTATGAGCTACACTATGCAAAAATGTGTAGCAGAATACGACCAAGTGTATCATCATTTATGCAAACAGTCAAAAAAAGGGAAATGAATGTCTTTGATTACATACTTACAGTGGGTTGCACTTATGAAAGGCCTAAAGGCGGAATAGCTCAACTTCTTTATAATTATTCTTATTGCATTTATAACCCGTTTAAGTTTATCGCAAATTCAGGAAGTGGAAATTTTGTCACTAAACTCATAAGAACGGGAAAAGGAGTAATTCTATTTCTGTTTAGACTTTTGTTGGATTCGTCTATTCGAATAGTACACATTCACACTGCATCAAATAATAGTTTTAGGCGTTCCGCTTTTTATCTAAGATTATCAAAATGTTTTCACAAAAAAGTGGTTTTACATATTCATGGAGGGGGGTTCGCTGAGTATTATAATGTTAATCAAGGCTATGTAGCACAGATACTTAACAAAAGTGATTGTATTATTTGCCTTTCTGAAAAGTGGCTTGATTTTTTTCAGAAAGTTAGTAATTGCCCTATTATTCGGATAGTTGATAATGTTGTTCCAGAACCTGTTGTAGAACCTGTTAGGATCAGTTGTAAATGCCATGCTCTCTTCCTGGGACTTCTATGTCCACAGAAAGGTATTTATGATTTACTTCAAGTAATTATAGAGCATAAAGATGAATTTAGAGACAAATTTGTACTACATATAGGAGGGAATGGAGAGGTAGAAGAGGTTAAACAAATAATTTTTCAAGAAAAATTGCAAGACATTGTTCGGTTAGAAGGATGGGTAAATGGAGATAAGAAAGTGGAATTATTGTCTCAATGTCATTTTTATATTTTGCCATCCTATGCAGAAGGTCTTCCTATGTCTATATTGGAAGCAATGTCTTACCAAATGCCGATTTTATCAACACCTGTTGGTGGAATTCCAGAAATAGTGGAAGACGGTGTAAATGGCTTTCTCTCCGTTCCAGGAAATCATGAAGCATTGTATAAAAACATTCGTACTCTAATAGATAATCCTTCACTAGTCCAAGAAATGGGGAGGCAGTCTTATTTGAGAGTAAAGAACCATTTTGCAGAAAACGTCCAAAAGGAGTTAGAGAAAATTTACCAAGAATTGTTAAAGTAATTTTGATATATAAGATTATGAAAACTTTAGCAGAGTATATAAAAACAGATTTGCCTTTATGGCCAACATGGATAAATGCATTTCTTTTACGTTGTAATTTCTTTAAGGGGATGGTTTATGGGAAAGGGTATTTGCAGATGCGAGTAGAAATAGAGAAAATAGATCCAGATAAACGGCTTTTAGAGATTGTTAATTTTGCGATAGAGCATGTTCCATATTATAGAAAACGATATGGAAACTTAAGGATTAAATCCAAAAAGGAATTTGAAGAGAAGATAGGATTCATAGACAAAGAAGAAGTCATGCAGAATTGGGATGATTTCCTTGTAGATAATATAGATTGGACGAAATGCTTTGTTGGTACAACAGGTGGAACTAGTGGTAAGCCATTGAAATTAGTTATACCCAAAAGTCGTTATATATATAATATGGCTTTTTGGCATAAAGAATTACATTGGTATGGTTGGAACTATGATACAAAAGGAGTTATACGTAACCATCATTTACCAGCGAACAGGGATTATATTATAAACCCAATAAAAAAAGAAATCATTTTTGATGCCTTTAGAATTGATGACAGCTATGCAAAGAAAATATTAAAGATTCTCAAGAAGAAAAAAGTGGAATATATACATGCGTATCCATCTGCCATATATCAATTTCTAAAGTTGTGCTACAATCAAAATTTGGACACTTCATTCATAAAGGCATGTTTTTTATCCTCAGAAGGAGTAACAAAGAACCAACGACACTTTATACAAGATGAACTTGGCATAAAAATATATTCTTTTTATGGGCATAGTGAGATGCTAATTAAAGCAGGAAGTTGTCCACAATGTGAAAGTTACCATATTCAAGATTCGTATGGTTATTGTGAAATTATAGATGAACAGGGGAAGGTTATATCTGATCCTAATAAGTTAGGAGAATTAGTTGGTACAACATTTTATAATGAGTATTTCCCGTTAATTCGATATAAAACGGGTGATTTTTCTTCGTATGCACAATCACCTTGCCCCGTTCATAAAGATTATCATCGTTTCTTAAATGAAGTATTGGGGCGTTGGGATAAAAGTAATATTTTGCGCGAAGATGGAACTTATACATCGGTTACAGCACTAAATTTACATAATGATGTATACGAACACATTGATGGAATTCAATATATTCAAGACGAAGTCGGGAAAATTAAAATTCTAATAATAAAAAATAAGTTGTATACACATGATGATGAAAAATATATTATTAATAGTGCCGAAAGAGCGATGAAAAAAGAGGGAAGCGTGACAATAGAATATGTTGATAAATTGATATTGCAAAATAATGGAAAATTTTTGCCATTGATTAATAATTTGAAAAAATAATTTAGTCTTAAAGAAAAATGAATGCCATTTATTTATATAGAATAGCAAGATGGTTGTATGAAAAAAGAGTTCCTGTATTACCCAAAGTAGTTCAGGCAATAATTTTTTTTATATACAATTCAAAAATAACCCCCGATACGAAAATAGGAAAGAATACATATTTTGTTTGTAAAGGAATAAGTACTGTATTGATTCCAGGCACGGAAATCGGAGAAAATTGTGTATTGGGATTACGTTTTTCTACTGTACGACAGTTTCCATATAAAGACGTCCCTATTTTAGGTAATAATGTGTGGGTTGGGCCTAATGTGATTGTTGCAGGGCCAGTTATACTTGAAGATGATGTTATTGTTGTAGGTAATTCTTATGTTACTAAAAGTGTCCCAAAAGGTGCGATTGTTTCTGGAAATCCAGCAAGGATTGTCGGGTGGCGCAAGGATTTGAAATATCAAATAGAAACAAATCCAAAGTTTAAAACTGGAAAGATGCCATTTTTGATAGAAAGAAGTTTAATGTCAGAATCTATTTGTTCTCAAAAACAAGTAGGAAATGGTACATTAGACAGGGTTAAAACAGTAGTTGCTGAGTGTCTAAATCTTCCTAAAAACTCATTTACAGGCAATGAGAAGATAGAAGATATCGGGGAATGGGATTCCCTTTCTAATGTGTTGATTATTGCTCAGTTGGAAAAAGAGTTCGTTATAAAAATTCCAATGGAGCATTATATAAAATTAGTGTCGTTAAAAGCTATCGCAGATGTGGTAGACGCATGTTTGTCCTTAAAAGATAAAAAAACGGGGTTTAATATTGAGAACGCAATAATAAGTTTATCAAATATAGATTCACATGTAATTTCACATTCGCCTCTTTTAAGAACGATTATAGAAAAAGCTCAATATGATGGAACGAAGGCTGCAGTTATTTCAGCTAATAGTGAAGTTTCATATGCTGAGTTAATTTGTGGTATCCGTCGAACTGCATCTTATCTATCTGCTTTGGGCTTGAAGATTGGAGATAAGATAATATTAGCGGGTAATAAGGAAATTGAGTTTTTATATGTGTATTTTGCATCCCATTTACTAGGTTTAGTGAATGTCATTGTTGATGGTAATTCAAATGCGGACCGTTTAAATTACATAGAACAAATCATTTCCCCCAAAAAATGCTTTGGCTATAAATCTATGTACCAGGAATCGGTGCAGTACAATGATATTAATGTTGAAAAGTATGAAGAGTTCATAATAGATAAGTTAGATATAAATGGAGATGCTGTAAGTGAAATTCTTTTTACAACAGGTACAACAGGGAAGCCCAAAGGTGTGTGCTTATCATATAATAATATATTTGCATCTGCGAATAATATTAATGAGTTTATCCAAAATAATCATTCTGATATAGAACTTATAGGTTTGCCTATATGTCATTCATTTGGACTTGGACGTATTCGATGTAATTTGATTAATGGGGCGACGGTTGTTTTTATTCCTAGTTTTGCAAATGTAGCGCACTTTTTTGAATTAATAGAAAAATACAAAGTTACTGGTTTTGGAGTTGTACCTGCTGCATGGGCATATATAACAAAGATGTCTGGAGATAGTATAAAGCAATATTCAGATCAGATTAGATATATTGAGATAGGAAGTGCTGCAATGGATTTAAATACAAAGAAAAAAATGCTTCAGATGTTTCCCAAAACAAGAATTTGTATGCATTATGGATCAACGGAGGCTTCACGCAGTACTTTTATTGAGTTTCATGATATTGATCATATAGAAAGTATAGGTAAACCTGTAACAAAAAATGTTGACATTAAAATTTATGGAAAAGAAGGGCAAGTATTAAAAGATAATGAATGTGGCGAAATTTGTATTAAAGGCAATATGGTTATGTCCCATTATTTAGGTGAGGCTCAAAGAGAAGGGTATTTTTATGATGAGTACTTTAGAACGGGCGATTACGGATATAAGTCAACAGATGGTTATTTTTACTTGCTAGGAAGAGAAAAGGAGATGATAAATGTAGGAGGGAAGAAAGTTAGTCCTTTTGAAGTCGAAGACATTATTTGTTCTCTTGGAGTGGGGGATTGCATTTGTATTCCTTATCCAGATAAATCAGGATTACTTGGAGAAGTCGTAAAATGCTATATCCTAAGAGGTTCTACGACATTAAGTTTTAAAGAAATTGATGAAAAGCTAAATAATAGGTTAGAAACATATAAAAAACCTGTCGTATATGAGTGGATAGATGTAATTCCTAAAACAGAATCAGGAAAAAAACAGAGGATAGTTCTTATGAATGATAAAATGTGAGTTTTATTCGTTGTTATGGATAAATGGATAACAAAATATAGGTCTTTACGTTCCTATTGCGAGGCCGAGGGATTCAAAGGCTGGGATCCTTACGATGGTTTGAACTCGAAAGTGTTTCAGGCTTTGCCTTTTCTTAAGCATTCTGCTTTATGCCGTTTGATTGTGATACAGGGGTTCAAGCGCTGTCCGTTTAATTTACGGAAACTGGCTTTGGTCCCTAAGGAATATAACGCCAAAGGTATTGGTTTGTTCTTGCAAGGGTATTGTAATTTGTATAAGGCTGTAATTGCAGTTCCAGGGTTGGAGGAAGAATTGGGGACTGCACAGGAACTTCGTAAACAGATTCATTTTCTGGCAGAACTGTTGATTTCCTTACAAACGCCCGGATACCATGGTGCTTGTTGGGGATACAACTTTGACTGGCAGGCTCGCCGACTTTTCCTGTTTCCCAAATTTACGCCTACAGTGGTGGCCACCAATTTTTGTGCAACCGCTCTCATGGATGCCTATGAAGTAACGAAGGAAAAGAAATATCTCGAGACAGCATTGTCGGCGGCGGAATTCGTTATGAAAGATTTGCATCGGGCATCATATAATGGTGGCTTCCTATTTTCCTATAGCCCCCTGAAGGGTAATGATACGGTTTTCAATGCCTCGCTTTTAGGCAGTAAATTACTGGCCTACTGTTACCATTATACGGGAAAGGAGGAATATAAAGAAGCGGCCAAGGCTTCTGTGCAGGCTTGCTGTAACGGACAAGCCAAGGATGGCTCCTGGGTGTATGGCATGCTGTCGGTACAGTCCTGGATTGACAGTTTCCATACAGGTTATAATCTGGATGGTTTGATTGCCTATCAGGAGCAAACGAAGGATGAAACTTTCCGGCAACATATAGAGTTGGGCTTTGACTTTTATATCCGCCACTTTTTTGAGGAAGACGGAACTCCAAAATATTATCATAACAAAAAGTACCCCATTGATATTCACTGTCCCGGCCAGTTATTCGTGACCCTCAGCCGTTTGCACCGTTTTGAGGAATACGAAGATATGGCTGAGAAGGTGTTACAATGGACCATCCAAAACATGCAGGCACCTCAAGGATATTTTTATTATCAACTCAAAGAAGGAGTCAGTTCGAAAATCTCTTATATGAGGTGGAGTAACGCATTTATGTTTAATGCTTTAAGCTATTATATTCTATCAAAATATGCAAGACAGTAGAGTGACATTAAAGAATGGTGTAAAGGTGTATCCTTTCACCTCATTTCAGCAGTTACTGGATTTCGTAAACGGGAAAAAAGGAATTTTGGTTGCAATCAACGCTGAAAAAATTCTGCATGCAACAGATCAGACAAAAGCCATAATTAACCGAAATATCGGATATTGTGATGGCACCGGGGCCGTAATGGCACTTAAAAGCCATGGACAAAAAAATGTGGTAAAAATAGCTGGCTGCGAGTTGTGGTTGCGAATTATCAATGCGTTGTATGGAAAGGGCACGTCATTTTATCTGGTTGGTTCCAAGCAAGAGGTTATAGAGGCCACAGTGAGCAAACTGCGACAGAATTACCCTGGCATTAATATCGTGAACTACCGGAACGGATATATTCGTACTCCGGAAGAGAAGCAGGATTTGATAGACGATATTGCAGAGAAAAAACCGGATGTGGTATTTGTTGCCATGGGCTCTCCCAAACAGGAATTACTGGAACGACATCCTGCCATATATCAGGGACTGGGTGGAAGTTTTGATGTTTATACGGGTAAGGTGAAGCGAGCTCCGAAATGGTGGGTTAACCACAATCTGGAATTTGCCTATCGCTTGTTGCGCCAGCCTAGCCGGATTAAGAGACAGATTCACTTGGGTAAGTTCTTATGGTTAGTCAAGCGTCATAAAATTTAGGTGCATGAACGAGGCTTCTGCTTTGTTTTTCCGATTGATTCAAATTGGGTTGCAAAAGAGGAGAGACCCTTTTTTCCAGCCTTCCGCTGATGAATGGGTACTTTTGTACGAGATGGCTTCGAAACACACACTGCAAGGTGTATGTTTTGAAGCACTCCAATGGCTTGACTCTAATCAGAAGCCGCCTAAGAATATATTGTTACGGTGGTACGCGGTAGCAGAAGACATTAAAAAGAGAAATATCACCATATTTGAGGAAAGTGTAAAGGTTCAGTCATATTTTGCTGAATATGGTTATCTTTCCTGTGTATTGAAGGGATGTGGAATAGCAAACTATTACCCAATCCCACAATATAGAGTCTGCGGAGATATTGACATATGGGTCGATGGTGAACGGAGACAGATTATTTCCTTTATACAGTCAAAAGTCTCGCTGTCAAAGGGACTTGCGGTCTATCATAACATGTGTCTTCCCTTTTCTGAGCCTTGTCCAGTTGAAATACATTTTACGCCTTCCTGGATGTTCTCTTATTTTACAAACAAAAGATTACAGTTATTTTTTAAACAAGAAAAAGAACATATTTTTGGGCATACCATTAGAAGGGAGAATACAAAGGAATTGAATGTACCTACAGTGGCTTTCAATAGAGTGTATATTTTGATTCATATTTATCGGCATTTGTTTGGAGAAGGAGTGGGATTGCGCCAGTTGATGGATTATTATTATGTATTGAAACAAGGCTTTACGGAGGAAGAAAGGCTGGACACTGTCACAATATTGAAGAAACTGAAAATGGAAAAGTTTGCCCGAGGCATTATGTATGTATTGCAAAAGGTTTTCGCCATGGAAAGCAGTTTTTTCATTTTACCACCAGACCGTTTACACGGTGAATTTTTGTTGTCAGAAGTTCTCCAAGCAGGAAATTTTGGGCATTACGATCAGCGAAAGCAAACAAACATGAATGATTCGCCTGGTGTGTTATTTTTTAAACGATGCCGGCGTAATTTACGTTTTTTGCGTTATTATCCTTCTGAAACGTTGTGGACTCCATTGTTTAAGATCTGGCATTTTTGTTGGCGGAAGTATCATGGTTGGATATAAAACACGCCTTGCTGGGACGGCGGGATTTTCGGGGGCGGTATCCAGTTGCGGGAAAACCGGCACTGGAAGAATCAGACTTGCTATGGACGGGCATAGTGGCGGTCAATCAATTAGTGTGATTTTATCTCTAGGAGGGGCGCTAAGTTGGGTAAAGTCCATTTTGGGTTAGTAATGCAGTCGTAGCAAATGTAAATATTACAAATATTTTTCATTTGTCAGCTTGAAAAAGATCTGAAAGCAATTGTAACGTAATTATTGGATAGGAACATGCTTGTATCTTAAATTCAAAATATTGTTTTATGTCATTGGGATAGTAAGATAATTTATTGAGAATAGAATATTGTATTTGACCATTTGAAATCATTGTAGATGATAATGATTGAGAATTTTTTATAATCTGTGTTTATTTATAACATTATTTTATCATGAATGAAATTATAGAGTATATTCGATCAGACTATTTTCGTTATACAGGAATTAAAGCAAGCACTTTTCATTTGATTTTCCAGGGATTAATGGCAAAAAATCATTGTTTTGCATATAGTTTTTGGATGCGTTTAGCCTCCCGTAAGAATGTTTTCTATTATATCGCTAAACTTATGCACTATAGATTATCTCGAAAATATGGGATACAAATTTCACCAATGTGTAAAATTGGATATGGATTTTATATAGGGCATGGCGTAGGTATTATCATAAATTCAAAGACTATTATTGGCAATAATTGTAATGTATCTCAGTTCCTGTCAATTGGAAGCAATAAAGGTACGCCTGCAGTTATAGGAGATAATGTATATATTGGGCCTAATGTATGCATAGTCGAAAATGTTCATATAGGGGATAATGCTATTATTGGGGCGGGTTCTGTCGTTGTTAGAGATGTGCCAAACGATTCCACAGTTGTTGGTAATCCTGCAAAAGTGATAGGTCCTAATAAGCATCCTGAATATATAAGTAGAAGGTATTGTTTTTAGTTCTCGTTATTGCACGAGAAAAAGGATTGCTTCCATCCGTCCATATAGGCATTCGTGAGACGTGACGGGGCAATGCCCCGCGCTGCATTGACAGGGCCCCGGTGCACATATCCGGGGAAAGAGGGAATTACCGGCGGTATCGGCCGGTTTTTTGTGCCCGTTCCTTTCCGGGCGGAGTGGGGTGTTGAATGCTGGAAGCCGGAAGGTACCGGCCAGGTGCGTCCGTTGTTTCAACCCGCCGGTGGATGTTTCCATAAAGAACGGATATAACCACAAGGTACAGATGCATCGGGATAATAACTGGCGTTGAATAAAAACCTGTGCGTATTGGAAATACCTGTACATTTAATAAAGGTCGGACGCACCTGTCGGTACGTCCCTACATCGCAATCATTTTCACCTGTTCAATGGATCCCTTCAGTCCCCGCGTCGGTGCGTTTTCCGCGATGCGTGATGTAGGGACGTACCGGCCAGGTGCGTCCGTTGTTTC
>OHEP01001017.1_pt1 | contig 16108 bp, 14 predicted proteins | sample 1567271 | NCBI WGS metagenome assembly OHEP01 (sample SAMEA3879577, study PRJEB24766) | human gut metagenome | biome: human-associated habitat; feature: feces | place: USA | collected 1985/1987
GTCGGTGAAAAGTTCGATCATCTGTCCCGGTATGAGCAGGGAAAGCAGCACACCGACCGCCATCACACCGGCGGTCAGACAGAGTGTAGTCCGGAAGATCTGCCGGACACGTTTCTTCTCGCCGGCACCGTAGTTGAAGCTGATGATCGGTCGAATACCCTGGATGATTCCGTTTGCAGACAGGTAAATAAATGTCTGCAGCTTATAATAAGCCCCAAGCACGAGGACGTATTTCTCCGAAAATGCTGTCAGGATACCGTTCAGACAGGAGATCATGAGCGACGGCAGCGCCATGTTCAGGGAAGCCGGAATGCCGACGGCGTATAGATTCCCAAGCAATGCCTTGTTAAACGACAGGTTCTTACGCTTGAAGGACAGCGGCAACGGACGGAAGATGCAGAATAGCACATAGACAAGTAATGTGATCGTCTGTCCGATTCCGGTTGCGTAAGCGGCTCCCGCCATCCCCATCTTCGGAAATGGTCCGATGCCGAAGATCATCAGCGGATCGAGTACGATGTTGGAGATAAAGCCGCACATCATACTGAGCATGGAAACCTTCATTCTGCCGACCGACTGGAAGATCTTCTCCAGCGAGATTCCAAGCATGATGATGACCGAGAACACGAATACGCGGTTGGCGTAGGTAAGTCCCATCTCGATGATTGCTTCATCCTTCGTATAAAGTCTCAGAAAATGCGGCATACCGGCCATACAGGCAACCATCAGAATGATTCCGTGGATCACACTTAAGAACATGCCTGTGACCGCTGCCTCGTCCGCTTTCTCCTGATCCTTCGCACCAAGACAAAATGCAATTCTTGCATTCATCGCGATACCGAATCCAACCGCAATCGCAGTCATCAGATTCTGCAGCGGATATACAAGCGAGATTGCAGTCATGGCATCTTCACTGATCTTCGCCACAAAATAGCTGTCGACGATGTTGTATAGGGAATTGATTGCCATGGAAATAACCATCGGCAATGACATCGAGATAACCAACGGTAAAATCGTTTTTTCTTTCATAAAATTCTGGTTCATATTTTTCACTCCTGTGTAATCATTGTGTATATCGTCCTGTCTGAGGGCAGGGCAAGAAGAATTGTCTTGCATAAAAAAGCCACACAGCAAATATACTGTGTGGCGAAAAAAGAATTCTCTTAAAAAATCCACTCCCGTAAAGGGTTTTGGTATGTGATTGCGTGTCCGGGGAGATTCCGAACACTTTCTGTATTCTAGCGGGTGGGAGGATATTTGTCAAGTGGGGAGAGATAGAAGCTGATCTGAATTCCTAGCTATCACTTTTTGCTATTTTAGTGTAAAATAAGATAAACGCAAAGCTGATGCAGGTAACGGCTTGGAAGAGTCATAGATTATACTATAAGAAGGGGATAACACGATGGATAACACATCAGAACAGAAAACAGAAAATCAGGAAAAAAAGAAGATTGTCCGGGGACCAAGACTCAACCAGAAACTAAAAATCATGTATCTGATGAAGATTCTGCTCGAAGAGACAGACGAAGATCATGACCTGACACTGAACGAAATCGTTGAGAAACTGAAAGCATACAATGTCACAGCAGAGCGGAAGAGCCTGTACAGCGATATCGAGAATCTGCGCACGTTTGGTCTGGATATCATAGGCATGCAATATGGCAAGACCTACCATTATAAGGTTGCAAGCCGGCAATTCCAGCTTGTCGAGCTGAAACTTCTTGTAGATGCGGTGCAGTCCTCCAGATTCATCACAGAGAAGAAATCCGACGAGCTGATCGCGAAGCTTGAGAGCTACGCAAGCAAATACGAGGCGAAGAAGCTGGCACGTCAGGTCAATGTAAATGGACGCGTGAAGACGATGAACGAACGCATCTATTACAGCGTGGATAAGATTCACGAGGCGTTAAATGAGGAGAGCCAGATTAAATTCCAATATTTCACATGGACGGCAGATAAGAAGATGGAATTGAAGCATGGCGGGGCTTACTATAGTGTCAGTCCGTGGGCACTGTGCTGGGATGACGAGAAATACTATCTGGTAGGATATGACAACAGAGAATACAAGATCAAACATTTCCGTGTCGATAAGATGGCAGATGTATCCGTGGTCTATGAAGAGCGGGAAGGAAAAGAGGAATTCTCGAAAATGCAGATGTCGGAGTACACGAACAGGCTTTTCGGCATGTTCGATGGCAATCTGGAAACAGTAACGCTTCTGTGTGAGAATCATGCCGCAAATGTGATCATTGACCGTTTCGGAACTGATATTCCGCTCATGAAGACCGACGCAGAGCATTTCACAGTCCGGGTACGGGTCTCCGTCAGCAAATTGTTCCTTAGCTGGATCATGGCAATTCCGGGAGTGAAGATCGTGGCTCCCGAGCGCACGGTAGATATGATGAAATCAGAGATTAAGCGGCTGCAGGAAATGTATCTGTAAGAGAGGGATGGGACTAATAATTTTGTATGTGTAATTGAACTGAAAGGATAAATATGGTAAAGAAAATTATGCGGGATCCGCTGTTCCTGGCACAGAAGTCGGTGGATGCAACGGAAGCAGATAAACAAGTTATAACAGATTTGCTTGATACACTCCGGGCGAATCTGGACCATTGCGTCGGCATGGCGGCCAATATGATCGGCGTAAAGAAGAATATCATCGTCGTGGCAAGCGGACCGTTCCAATTCGCGATGGTGAATCCGGTTATCACAAAGAAAACAGGCGCGTATCAGGTGGAAGAGGGATGTCTGTCGCTCGACGGGACACGCCCATGTACGAGATATCAGGAGATAGAAGTCGATTACCTCGACCAGCATTTCAAGAAGCAGCATGGGAAATATTCCGGCTGGGTGGCACAGATTATTCAGCATGAAGTGGATCATTGCAACGGAGTTGTGATATAACTTTATGTTACAAAAAGAGAAGATAATACTTGAATGTTCATAATGCAAGTACTTATTTATGACAGTTGCTTTGCGTAGGATGGAGATACAAAGAAACGGAAATAAGAAGCATGGAGTCGTAAGATTCACGGAGGTTATCATTATGAGCGGAAATAATAATCAGAAATCAGCAGGTTATGCAATACTTGGAGTTAGCATAGTGTTCGCAATAATCGGATTCTTCGTATCTTTGACCGAAAAAGAAGATCCGAAGTGTGCATTTGCAGGGTGCGATAACACGGTATCAACGGAGGGCGGTTACTGCTATCAGCACAACACACCCGGAAAGCGCAGAAAGGCTGCATATGGAACAAGCAGCTCGCACAGTCATTCTACAACAAGCAGTACGACAGGCAGCGGTTCCTCATCAAATAGTTCGGGCAGCAGTTCGAATTCCGGTTCATCGTCTGGCAGTTACAAGCCAAGCAGTTCGAGCAGCAAGTATAACAGCAGCCATTCGCATGATTCTTACGATAGCGGCTACGATGATGTCTATATGGATGGCGATTATGATCAGGACCGGTATGACCGGGATGATGATTATGCAACCGGCGTGGATGATGCCATCGAGGATGATATCGAGGATGGAGACGAAGGGGACTGGTAAGGGAAATATCCGGGAATTTCTTATATCAGAAACGGAAACGCAAAAGACGGTGTAACGACGAAATAAAGGATGTATATATGAAGAATTTTGAGATGCTGCAGAAGGTGTGTATAGATGAAGTTCTTGGCGCAGGTATCGAGCCGGGAAATATTGTCTCATGGGTTATAAACCGCCGAGCAAAAACAAGATGGGGAATGTGCACGAAAAATCCGGATGGAACATGCATTATACAGATTGCTGCCAGACTGATCGAGGATGAGCGTATATCCGAACAAGCATGCAAGGAAACTATGATCCACGAGATCCTACATACCTGCAAAGGCTGTAAGGGACATACCGGATTGTGGCTCATATATGCGAATATCATGAATAAGAAATATGGATATAAGATAAAGCGAATCACCTCCGGAGAGGAGAAGGGCGTGGAGAATTACACCGCCTCTAAAAGACTTGATTATAAATATTGTTTCGTATGCGAGAATTGTGGACAGATTATAAAAAGAAAAAAACAGTGCGAATTCACGAAGTATTACCGGAATTATACGTGCGGGATATGCGGGAGAAAGCGGGCATTTCATAAGGTGAAATATATGCAATAAAATTTTGCCCGGTTGGCTTAAGAGGAGAAGTTGGATTGGGTGGCGGAATATTATAAATAATAAAAAATATTTTACCTCCAATCAAACTTCAAAAATAAGCAGAATCGTGATTATGAATTAGTTGTTATTGTGGTTGTTTGAGTTAGATTCCGTTCCATAGTTTACAGTATTTTTTACCTGGGTATTTTCCGAATGAGGTTGTTTTGAAATCTGTGCGCTTGTGTTATTGGCAATTTGACTGAGAGGATAGCTCAACTCGTCAACCTTTGTGGTCAATTTTTTGATCTCTTTAATCAGTGTATAATTGAAAAGATATCCTACCAATATAGCAACTAATAATAAAATGCAAATACGGATTATCAGAGATACAACTTCGATGTTGAGTAATGAATCGGCATTTGTTAAAAACATAATTAATCCCCCTTGTAATAATATTTTGAGCGTGTGATAAAGCATGTAAATATGGTAATGATTTGGCTGAAGACGACTGTGAGAGTGTATTCAAACCTTGAATTATATATAACAGGTTTGATTTAAGTATGTCAAGGACATTAGAAAATTTGTTTCTTTCTGTAAATTTATAGAAACGAAGAAAACTGGTAAGGGAAATACCGTTGCAACTACAAGGAAAATCAACTATAATAAATACATTAAGTATCGATAAAAAAGGAAGAGAAATATAGGTAAATGAACAGCTCAACAACACTTGATTATTACAATCAAAATGCACAAAGCTTCGCGTTGGGAACCGTATCTGTGGATTTCCATGAAACGCAGGACAGATTCCTGAAGTTACTGGACAAAGGAAGCCTTGTACTAGACTTTGGCTGTGGATCTGGAAGAGATACAAAATATTTTCTGGAACACGGTATGCATGTAGAGGCAATCGATGGTTCCGAAGAGTTATGCAGGATTGCGAGTGATTATGCTGGGATACCTGTAAAACAGATGTTGTTCCAAGAGCTTAAGGAAACAGAAAAGTACGATGGTATATGGGCGTGTTCGTCGATTCTGCATCTTCTGAAGCAGGAATTGAAAGTTGTCTTGATGAAGATGGCAGACGCGTTGAAAGAACAGGGTATTATCTATACTTCCTTTAAGTACGGGAATTTCGAAGGGGAACGAAATGGACGGTATTTCACGGACTTTACGGAAGATACATTCCGCGATTTCATTGCAGATATTACAGAGATACGGATAGAAGAAGTTTGGATTACAGGGGACGTCAGACAAGGGAGAAATGAAGAAAAATGGCTGAATTTAATCATGCGAAAGAATTAAATACAAATGTGGACTATGATTTTATAACAGATGCTATGACTGGTGATAGAGATGCAAGGATGCATCTCTATTTTCAGTTGCTTAAAAGTTTTCAAAAAGCGGAAAGCGTTGATATTATAGTATCATTTCTAATGGAATCGGGAGTTAATATGCTGATCAAACATCTGGGGAACGCATTGAAGCGTGGGGCGAAGATACGCATTTTAACCGGGAATTATCTTGGTATTACACAGCCATCCGCACTTTATCTGATTAAGCGCAAATTAGGCAATCAGATTGATCTACGTTTTTATAACGAGAAAAATCGCTCGTTTCATCCAAAATCTTATATTTTCCATTACGAAGGATATAGTGAAATTTACATAGGTTCTTCGAACATATCAAGAAGTGCGCTGACTTCTGGTATTGAGTGGAACTATCGCTTCCGTAGTACTACAGATCCGGAGAGTTATGATAAGTTTTACGAGACGTTTGAAGATTTGTTCCAGAATCATTCCATTGCGATTGACGATGAAGAGTTGCGTAAATATTCAAAGAATTGGCACAAGCCGGCAGTTTCAAAGGATTTGGAACGGTATGATGCGGAAACAGAAGACAATGATGTTCAAGAACCATTTGAGCCGAGAGGAGCGCAGATAGAAGCAATATGCGCATTGGAACATACGCGCGCAGAGGGAGCCAGACGTGCACTGATATCGGCGGCAACCGGTGTAGGAAAGACATATCTTGCGGCATTTGATTCAGAAAAGTACAAGCGGGTTTTATTTGTGGCACACAAGGAAGAAATCCTGAGACAGGCGGCGAACTCATTCCTAAATGTCAGAAAATCAGATGATTATGGATTTTTTGATGGCGACGAGAAATGCACAGATAAATCCGTGATATTTGCATCAGTTGCAACCTTAGGAAAATCTGAATATCTAAATGAAACGTATTTTCCAAAGGATTATTTTGATTATGTGGTCATAGATGAATTCCACCATGCAGTAAATGATCAGTATATGCGGATTGTGGAGTATTTCAAGCCACAGTTTCTGCTTGGATTGACTGCGACTCCGGAACGTATGGATGGCAGAAACATCTATGAAATCTGTGACTATAACGTGCCATGTGAGATTTCGCTCAAAGATGCGATTAATAAGGGGATGCTGGTTCCGTTTCATTACTATGGAATCTTCGATAAGACAGATTATTCGCAATTGCATCAGGTGCGGGGAAAATATGATGACAGGGAATTGAATAAAACATATATCGGAAATGAACGTCGTTATGAATTGATTTATAAAAATTATTGCAAATATGGCTCAAAGCGTGCATTAGGGTTCTGCTGTTCGAAGGAACATGCAAAGGATATGGCAAAGGAATTCTGCAGACGTGGCATTCCTTCGGTGGCGGTGTATAGCGATGCACATGGAGAGTACACAGAGGATAGAAGTATAGCAATCCAAAAACTGATGCAGGGCGAAATCAGAGTGATTTTCTCTGTAGATATGTTTAATGAGGGTGTGGATATACCTGCTGTCGATATGGTAATGTTCCTGCGCCCAACGGAATCACCAATTGTTTTTCTGCAGCAGCTCGGCAGGGGACTTCGAAAGAGCATGGGCAAAGAGTATCTGAATGTCCTTGATTTTATCGGGAATTATGAGAAAGCTGGACGCGTACGATTCTTACTGACAGGAAAGACATTTTCAGAGACAAAGACATATAATCCAGCGGATCGGACAGATTTCCCGGATGATTGCATGATTGATTTTGATCTGGAACTTATAGATCTTTTCGCGGAGATGGATAAACGTACCCTGCGGGTAAAGGATTGCATACGTGGTGAATATTATCGTGTGAAAAATCTGCTTGATAAATCCCCGTCCAGACTGGAACTATTTACATATATGGATGATGATGTATATCAGTTAGCGATGTTGCATTCCAAGGAGAATCCATTCAAGAGGTATCTGGATTATAAGAAGGGATTAGATGAGCTTTCAGTGGATGAATCGGCATTTTTGCAGGACATAAATGGACGCGAATTCATCAATCTGATTGAGACAACAAAGATGTCAAAAGTCTATAAGATGCCGGTACTTATGGCATTTTACAATCATGGAGACATTCGTATGGAAGTCACGGAGCAGCAGTTACTTGCAAGCTGGAAAGAGTTCTTCGCAACCGGAACAAACTGGAAGGACTTGGACGAGGATATGACCTATGAGAAGTACAAGGCAATTTCAGATAAAGAGCATATAAATAAGATTCTGAAAATGCCAGTGAATTACTTGCAGGAATCTGGAAATGGATTCTTCGTGAAGCGTGATGGATGTGCTCTGGCACTTAGCGAGAAATTGCAAGGTGTGATTGATAATCCGGTGTTTGTAGATCAGATGAGGGATGTGATTAGGTATCGGACGATGGATTATTATCAGAGAAGGTATAGGAATGTAGATATGTAAGAGAGGAGAGAAAAAATTGAATAAGATTAATACGTTTTTCAAAAAACATAAAACCAAGGTTATCGTTTATAGTAGCATATTTATTGTTGTACTTATTATTTCTAATATATTATTGAATAGTGCATATAGCTTTGTTGTATCAGAATATGAGAAGGATCCAACGTGTATTCAGACATGTGAAGATGGCATTAATACGCTGAGAAAAATGAAATATTATAGAAATTCTAAGAATTATATCTTGCGTATGAAACGTTCAATTGTTGAAAATTATTGTGGCCAGCATGACTTTGATGAGGCAGAGAATTACTTGAATAGGAATTATCAGGATGGAATGTCGGACATGTATGACAAAATCGAAGGTTGGAGAGACGATTATGAGGAGGAGCAACGTTTGTACTACATGGAAACCTTGGAAGGTCGGACAAAACGAGTAGAGAAAATGTATGAAACTATGGGATTTGGAGGAGAGGAATTCATTGGAGATGTTCCGGAACATTTGGTTGCGAACATTGAATATGGAGATCTTGATAGTATAGGGTATCTGCTTCCAGTATGGAATCGAAATAATACATATTTGGATATGCTAAAAGGGGTGATACTTTTTGCAGATGGTGATGCCAATATTCCTGATTCTACTTATTATGTTTATGATTGGCAGGTAATAAATGAGTGCAATATATCTGCAGAAGATTATGAGTATTATTTAAGAAGCAATTATAATATTGATATAGATGTAGATAGTGTGAATGTAATTCAATATTGCGCAATGAAACAGTTGATGCACTCAAAAGTGTCGACCAGTCAAAGAATATTAGTATTTTGTATGCAAGGAAAATACTTTGTGGGTGGAATCTATTATGGAGCAGGCGAGAATACTTTGTCACAGTTAGTTCCTGTAAGAGGAGATTATAGCGGAAGGTTGAACGAAGAGTATTAGATAAGCAAGATGTACTAGAATCATTATCCAGATATTGTGTTATTCCTAAATATGGATTTCCTGTGGATGTAGTTGATCTTCAAGTATATGAGAATGGAAAACCTACCAATAAATATGCACCTGATTCGGAGATTATAGTTGATAAAAATAAATACACATCAAAGTATATCACGCTAAAAAAGAATTCTCAATTTACAAGGAATTGGTTTGTTACTTGTCCTTCTTGTAAAAGAACTAATATTTTTTTGAGTATAGGTGATAATACTAAGTGTAGATATTGTGGTCAGAATATAGAAATTGTGGCAGCAGAATACTATATTGAACCTAGTTATGGATTTAAAAGTGGAGAAACCAAAGAAACCACATATCTAAAACCTAAGAGATCATATGCTGGCGAAGTTACTTACGTTGGTGGAGGAAAAACAGATGAAACACGTTTAGTTATTGGATCTGTTTTGGGAGTAGAAACAAGTAGTGATGATGAACTTCTTGTTATGAATAAGTCTGGATTTTATATGTGCCCAGAATGTGGTTACAGTGATATAGTAAAAAAAGGATTAAAAATGCCACAAACATTGAAAACACATAAAAACTATAAACAATACAATTGCCCTAATGATACGCTTGAATATATCCGTTTAGGACATAAATTTGAGACAGATGTTGCCAGATTTACTATTCCGATGCTGGATTCAGTAGACAAAATCAGTTTTCCACAGGCATTGTCTTTTCTATATGCTTTCCTAGAGGGTGTTAGCATTGCTTTGGGCATTGAAAGAACAGATATTGATGGTGTTTTAGAGTTTAATTTAGACATGCAAAGTTATGATATCTTGTTATATGATAATGTACCAGGTGGAGCGGGGCATGTAAAAAGATTACTTAGCAAAGATGCCATTGTAGGTTCTCTTAAGGCTGGCTTGGATAAGGTTAGTAAAGAATGCTGTGATGAAAATACATCGTGCTATAATTGTCTTAGAAATTATTATAATCAATCTTATCATAATAAATTGGTTAGAAAGTTAGCAAGAAATTTTATAAATCGTCTTTTGCTGGAAATTGAGGGAAGTACTGTATACTATCAAAATGAACGTTGGCATTAGAACAATTAAATAATTCCTGAAATATTTTAACATACATGTAAAAAGTGGTATCATTTATCCAAGCACACATAGCACAAAAATAATAAACCAAAGGAGAACCCCATGTCCCTAAAAAACACACATAAAATCAAATGCCCGGATTGCGGCACAGAAGGCGAATTTACAATATGGCAGAGTATCAATACGAAATTAAACCCACAGGCGAAGGAGGATCTTATGTCTGGCAAGTTATTTGCGTATACCTGCCCGAAATGCAAGAAAGTCCATTATGTTAATTACGGACTTTTGTATCATCAGATGGAGAAGCAGCTGATGATTTATTATGCAATCTCGAAGGAAGATGAGAAGGAGATTTTAGACACATTTGCCAAGATGGAGAATGGAGACATGCTTCCGGGCATGGAGAGTACGGACTATACATTACGAGTAGTTCATTCTCAGAATCAGCTCCGGGAGAAAGCATATATCTTCGATATAGGACTTGATGATCGCGTCGTTGAGATCATGAAGGTTATGACTGTGGCGCATTTGTCGCAGACGAATCCGGATCTGGAGGTTGGAGATATATTTTTAGAGATCACCAAGGGAAAGCCGGAACGATTTGTGATTCGGTTGAAGAATGGCGTATTAGGCAACAGCCCATTTTCCCAGAAGGTGTATGATGCAGTCAAGGCGGAGTACATTGATTCCAAGGGCGATGGCAAGCGGGATTATATCGTTGATATGAATTGGGCAGTTGAATGCCTGAAGAATAATTGACATAATTGCAGGAGGACAACCACATGGAACAGGTGGCAAAATTTTTGAAGGAAGCAGATACATATTATCTGGCAACAGTTGAGGGTGACCAACCGAGAGTACGACCATTTGGCACGGCTCATATTTTTGAAGGAAAGCTCTATATCCAGACAGGAAAGTCGAAGGCTGTTTCGAAGCAGATTCATACGAATCCGAAGGTGGAGATCTGTGCATTTAAGGGCGGAGAATGGCTGCGTGTCGCAGGTGAGCTGGTTGAGGATGACCGCAGAGAGGCGAGACAGTCGATGCTCGACGCATATCCGTCCCTGCAGAAGATGTACTCTGCAGATGATGGCAACACAGAAGTATTTTATTTCAAGAATGCGACAGCTACATTTTCTTCATTTACACAGGAACCGAAGGTTGTGAAGTTCTAGTAGAGAAGTAACTTATTGAGTGTGTACGTCGCAAAGGTTCACAGTAAATTGACCTTTCCCAATAATCAAGGGGGAAAAGTGATGAAGCCATAAGGTGATGGTATAACTAAAATATTGGGTACACACTTCACAAAAGGTTCACAATAAAATTAGCACTCACCTCTTGACAGTGCTAATAACCGGGTGTATAGTATAGTCACAATCAAGAAAGGGAAAAGAAAAGGAAAGAAGAAATAGAGAAAATCCCTTAGTGATTGCAAAGTTGTGATATTCAAACGACACCTCAGATTTCTCTGATAGTGCTTAAAGAATACCGTAGGCATTGGTTGTTTAAGTATGAAAGGAGATATGACTTATGTTTACACCTAGTATTTTTGGAGAAAATTTGTTTGACGATTGGATGGACGATTTTGAGAAGGAGTTTGACAAGGAACTCCGGCCAGCGAAGAATCCGCTTTATGGTAAGCATGCGAAGAACATGATGAAGACAGATGTCCGTGAGACAGAGGATTCCTATGAAGTTGATATTGACTTACCTGGATTCAAGAAAGACGAAGTCAATGCTCAGTTGCATGATGGATACATTACGATATCCGCTGCGAAGGGTCTGGATAAGGACGAGAAGGATAAGAAGACCGGTAAGTATATCCGCCGTGAACGTTATGCAGGCAGCATGATGCGAAGCTTCTATGTTGGTGATGAGATCAAGCAGGAAGATATTCATGCAAAGTTTGAGAATGGTATCCTGCAGTTGTCAATTCCGAAGAAGGAAGCAAAAGCCATTGCGCAGAATAACTACATTGCCATTGAATAATCTATGAGAATGTAGCTGCGGTGCATATAAATCTACACCATATACACAATCGACTTTGAAACTTAACGTAGAGTAAGGGAAGGAAGTGTGAGATATGGACAAGAATCCAAAACATCCATTGAAGAAAAAGAAAGTTATGCCGAAGGTTTGTGCAACAGCAAATCATAACGCAGATCAGCCGGAGATGGCAGCTTCTTCAAAGAAGAAACATTAGTGAGATATAAGAAATGCCCTGCATGTTGAAAGAACATGCGGGGCATTTCTTTTGCTGGTTTCTTACAAAATTTTTGAAAGATATATGTATTTCTACACACGTAAAAATTACCATAATAATATCAAGATAACAATACAAATGCATGTAAGAATCTGATATAACATATTTACAGGTTATTTGATACGGTACCAAAGTAAAAGTATATGGGCATTGACTATATCATGGAAAACGAAAAAGAAAAGGAGATTCGGTATGCAGTTTGGTTATTTTGACAATGAGAATCGGGAGTATGTAATTACAAATCCCAAGACACCGGCACCTTGGGCGAACTACTTAGGCTCCCCGGAATATGGTGCTTTGATTTCAAACAATGCAGGTGGTTACAGTTTTGCAAAGTCTGGTGCGAATGGCAGAATCCTGCGCTATGTATTCAATAATTTCGATCAGCCGGGACGTTACATTTACATTCGAGACAATGACAGCAAAGATTACTGGTCTGCATCCTGGCAGCCGGTAGGAAAGAGCCTGGATACGTATAAGAGTGAGTGCCATCATGGTATTTCGTATACGAAGATTATGGCAGATTACAGTGATATTCACACAGAGGCATTGTATTATGTGCCATTGAATAAGACATATGAAGTATGGAATCTGAAAGTAACAAACAATGGTTCTGAAAAGAGAAATCTTACCCTGACCGGATATGCAGAATTTACAAACAACAGCAATTATGAGCAGGATCAGGTGAATCTGCAGTATTCATTATTTATTTCCAGGACAAGCTTTGTAGAAAACCGGATTCGCCAGACGGTGCATGGGAATCTGGATGTACTCGGAGCTGGTGAGACAGTCGATGATAAGCGTCCGACAGACCGGATCTTCGGACTTGCCGGAGCAGATGTTTCTTCCTATTGTGGAGATAAGGAAGTATTTATTGGAAGATGTAATGGCTATGGCAATCCGGATGGCGTGGTAAACGGAGATCTTGGAAATGCTTTAAGTTATAATGAAAATTCTTGTGGCGCGCTTTCTACTGTTGTTGAGCTTATGCCGGGTGAGACAAAGAATATTGCGTTTATCCTTGGATTAAAGGAAAATGATGAGGCAGAAGCTATTATGAACAGCTATACGGATCCAGCGGATGTCTGTGAGAAGGAACTGGCTGAGTTAAAGACTTACTGGGGTGAGAAATTCTCGCATTTCCAGGTACAGACACCAAGCAAGGAATTTGATTCGATGATTAATACCTGGCATGCCTATAACTGCTTCATGACATTTATCTGGTCAAGAGCAGCATCATTCATCTATTGTGGACTTCGGAACGGATACGGATATCGAGATACAGTGCAGGATATTCAGGGAATTATTCATCTGGCACCGGAGATGGCAGCAGATAAGATTCGATTTATGCTTTCGGCACAGGTTGCCAATGGTGGTGGACTTCCACTTGTGAAGTTCACACACAATGCCGGACATGAGGATACACCGGACGATGCTTCTTATGTGAAGGAGACAGGACATCCGGCATATCGTGCGGACGATGCATTGTGGCTCTTTCCAACAATTTATAAATATGTAACAGAAACCGGAAATCTGGCATTTATGGATGAAGTGATTCCTTACGCAAATAAAGATGAAGGTACGGTGTATGATCATCTGAAACGTGCGATTGATTTCTCTATGAAACATCTTGGCAGACATGGCATGCCGGCAGGACTTTATGCAGACTGGAATGACTGCCTGCGGCTTGGAAAAGATGGGGAGTCATCCTTTGTTGCATTGCAGTTTTATTATGCAATGACGATTCTTCGTAAATTCGCTGAGTATAAAAATGATTCTGAGTACATTTCTTATCTGGATAAGAGCCAGAAAGATCTCTGGAATGTGATTCAGAATCTCTGCTGGAATGAAGACCGGTTTATCAGGGGCTTTACGGAAAAAGGAGAAGTAATCGGTAAAAGAACAGATCCGGAGGCAAATATGTGGCTGAATCCACAGAGTTGGGCGGTTATCAGCGGATTTGCATCTAAGGCACAGGCGGAAGCTGCAATGGAGAATGTGTATGCGCAGTTAAATACAGCGTTTGGTGCCGTACTTATGGATCCACCGTACCATGCGCATGCATTTGATGGCGCTCTGGCGGTTATCTATAATCAGGGGGTAAAGGAAAATGCGGGAATCTTTTCACAGTCACAGGGCTGGCTGATTCTGGCAGAAGCATTACTTGGACATGGAAACCGTGCGTTTGAGTATTATATGGAGAATTCACCGGCAGCTCAGAATGATAAAGCAGAAGTGAGAAAGCTTGAACCTTATTGCTATGGTCAATTTACAGAGGGTAAGGCAAGTCCTCATTTTGGACGATCCCATGTGCACTGGCTGACGGGAACTGCATCAACAGTTATGGTTGGCAGTGTCGAAGGTATTCTGGGCATGCGCCCGGATTTCTATGGATTGCGGATAGCACCATCCATCCCGGCAGAATGGGACGGATTTACAGTGGAGAAGGATTTCCGAGGAAAGCATCTCCATATTGAGGTGAAAAATCCGGGACATGCAGAGTCTGGATTTAAGTGCATGGAAATCAATGGTCAGACTATCTTCAATAATTATGTGAAAGACGAGTGGCTTATGTCAAACGGGGATAATATAATCATATTATATATGTCATAGATTTTACCGGTCAGGCAGACCGGAGGCATTCAGATTTAGGGACTGGTACCGCTTTGGTGTCAGTCCTGTCTGTTTTTTGAATACTTCTGTGAAGTAACTTTGATCTGAAAATGCAAGGATCGAAGCAATTTCGGCTGCGGAATAGGAAGAGTGAAGCAGCATATTTTTGGCAGTTTCAATCTTTGTCTGCTGGATATAGTCGCTGACAGTCATACCGGTTTCCTTGTGGAAAAGGCGGGAAAGATAGGATGAATTTAATCCTGTCAGTTCTGAAAGATTTGCAAGTGTGATTTTTGTATGTAGGTGGTCATAAATATAATCAATACATCTGGCTACTGGTTTTGATGTAATCTTTTTCTTTCGCAGATTTTTCATGCGGCCGGTGTAGTCCAGGCATGCGGTTGTGTGCAGTTCATCGAGTTCATCCATCGAATTTGCACGGTCTGCTGTGTGGATATAAAAATCGCTCAGGCTGTAGGAAGTGGACAAATCCAGACCACCTTCGATACAGTAGCGGGCAAGCATAGCCATTGTGATTGCAAAATGATATTTCAGGCTTTGCAGAGGGGTGTCGGATAGCTCGCCCAATCCTTTTTTGTGGCTGATCTTTGCCTGACAAAGCTCATTTACCTTCTCAATGTTTCCGGATTTGATGGTTGTATAAAATTCTAATTCCGGATCGTACTGTGCACGTAGTACAGCTTCGTCCTTATATACGTAATCACGGTATATTTTATTGCTTATTTTCATGGTAACACCCCATTGATATATGTTCGTTATTTTTTTAGTGATTTTGGAAAATATTTAATGTAATTATAGCAGAGAATCTGATTTAGAACAATCGAACAAAATGCAACAAATAATTGCTTTACTTTGCATTATGTATAGGGTACAATTTTTACAGCACATTGTTTCAAATACATTTAGAAAATAAAAATGAACAAATGTTCGAATTCCTTGTTGACTTTTCGAACAGAAGTGTAGTATAGTAGAAGAAACAAAAACGAACATATGTTTTGATAACATAGATGGAAGATAATGGAGGTTTATGGTATGGCAAGTGAAGAAAAGATGAAAGCATTAGATGCAGCGCTGGCGCAGATCGAGAAGCAGTATGGTAAGGGTTCTGTGATGAAGCTCGGAGATCAGTCTGCAAATATGGGAATTGATGTAGTTCCGACCGGCTCTCTGAGTCTGGATCTGGCACTCGGACTTGGCGGTATGCCAAGAGGTCGTATTATTGAGATTTATGGTCCAGAATCAAGTGGTAAGACAACCGTTGCACTGCATGTGGTTGCTGAAGTACAGA
>OHEP01001033.1_pt1 | contig 15844 bp, 14 predicted proteins | sample 1567271 | NCBI WGS metagenome assembly OHEP01 (sample SAMEA3879577, study PRJEB24766) | human gut metagenome | biome: human-associated habitat; feature: feces | place: USA | collected 1985/1987
TTCCCAGAGGAGAGCGGGTGCGCCGTTATGAGGGCGCATGGCATAAGGAGGAGAGGCCGTTATTTCCCGGTTATCTTTTTTTTATCACCGATCAGGTGGAGGAGCTTTATTACGAATTAAAGGGAGTTCCGGAGCTGACGAAGATTCTGGGAGACGGAAGCTGCTTCATTCCTCTGGAAGAGGAAGAGGTCTCTCTGCTGCTTCAGATGGGAGGAAAGGAGCAGGTGATCATTACCAGCGGGCCTCTGCAGACCTTAAAAGGAATCATACGGAAAATCGACCGCCACAAGCGGACGGCAGTGGTTCAGATGAAGATGATGGGACGGCTGCAGGATGTGACAATGGGGCTGGAGATTGTGAAAAAGGTTTAGAACGGGAGAGTAAATGATGATTTACCAAAAAATAATAAAGAGAATAATGGATTTTATCTTATCTTTAATGGGGTTAATTATTTTGACAGTACCAATGTTAATCGTTGCGGTTGCTATTAAATTGGAATCGAAAGGTCCTGTGATTTTTAAGCAGGATCGAATTGGATATAAAGGCGATGTATATAAAATGTATAAGTTTCGGAGTATGTGTGTAGGTGCGGAAAAAGGAGGAGTTTATTCCGATAAGACAGATACTCGAGTAACAAAAGTAGGAAAATTTATAAGAGCAACTAGTATTGATGAATTACCACAATTGGTGAATGTACTCAAAGGAGACATGTCATTAGTTGGATTTAGGAGTCCATTAACATATCACCCCTGGACGTGGAACGAGTACACAGAAGAGCAGAAAAAAATGTTTGATGTACGTCCGGGAATAACTGGATGGGCACAAGTAAATGGAAGGAAAACTGTTGAATGGAATAGGCGTATTGAACTGAATGTTTGGTATGCAGAGAATATTTCTTTTGGTTTGGATATAAAGATATTGTTTTTGACTATTATAAAAGTATTAAAAAATGTTGATAATGAAAATATGGGAAAAACTGTAAGTTGATTGTGGTGGAGGTGAAAAAATGTCATTAAAACTAATGTATATAACAAATAGACCAGAAGTTGCACAAATTGCAGAAGCGGCAGGTGTAGATAGAATATTTGTTGATATGGAGTATATCGGTAAAACTGATAGACAGGGTGGAATGGATACAGTGCAGTCACATCATACTTTGGAAGATATAAAAAAAATTGCTGATGCGATTGAAAAAGCTGAATTATTGGTGAGAGTAAATCCTATTCATGATGATTCAGATACATATTTATCTTCTAAAGATGAAATTGATAGTGCGATAAAAAATGGGGCACAAATACTGATGTTACCATATTTTAAGACAATTGATGAAGTAAAAAAATTTGAGCGATATGTGAATAAGAGAGCAAAGGTGATGTTGCTAGTGGAAACTAAAGAAGCAGTATCAATAATAGATGAGGTTTTAGAGCGAGATATTGATGAAATTTTTATAGGATTAAATGATCTTAGTTTATCATATAAAAAGAAATTTATGTTTGAATTATTAACAGACGGAACAGTTGAAGATTTATGTTACAAATTTAAAAAAAGAAGAATACCATATGGTTTTGGTGGAATAGCAGCATTAGGGAAAGGTTTACTACCAGCTGAGATGGTGATTACAGAACATTATAGATTAGGCTCTACTTCAGCAATTCTTTCGAGAAGTTTTTGCAATACAAGTAAAATATCTAATATAGGAGCTATTAGTGCTACTTTTATGAATGGGGTCCGAGAAATAAGAAATTATGAAAAAAGTGTATCTATATACAGCGAATATTTTGAAAATAATTTAGCCAATATTGTAAAAGCGGTAAATAAGATATGTAACCAAAATGAGATTTTATAAGTAAATCTTGGTGCTTAATCCTACATAATTATTTAATAAATCATAGAGGTGAAAAGGAAATTGTGAATATATTAGTTACAGGTGCTTTACAGAATCCAAAAGTTTGTATGGATAAAATCCAAAAATTAGGACATAGTGTATGTTTTCTTCAATATGAAAATGAACGTTTGCCATGCTCATATGATGATATTGACGCAGTTATAGGAAATGGACTCTTTCTTTCGCATCCTATACAAAACTTTAAGAATTTAAAGTATATTCAATTAACTAGTGTTGGTTATGATAGAGTTCCATTAGATTATATAAAAAGAAATAATATAAAAATTAATAATGCTCGAGGTGTGTATAGTATACCTATGGCAGAGTTTGTGCTAAGTGGTGTTTTACAAATATATAAAAAAAATAGAGAGTTTTACGATAATCAGAGAAATCATATTTGGGAAAAAAAAAGAGAATTATTAGAACTGTTCGGGAAAAAGGTATGTATCGTTGGATGTGGTAGTGTAGGACAAGAGTGTGCAAAGAGATTTAAAGCCTTTGGTTGTAATATAATAGGGATAGATAATATCCTAAAAGTGTCAGAGAATTTCGATGAAGTTTTTAGGATAGATTATCTACATGAGTGTTTGCATATAGCAGATATTATTGTTCTTAGCATTCCTTTAGTAGTAGAGACTAAACATTTAATAAATGAAAAAAATATAAGTTATATAAAACAAGGTTCAGTATTGGTGAATGTATCAAGAGGAGAAATAGTGCAAACAAATGCTCTATTAGAGGCACTTAAAAACAAATTATTAGGTGCTGTTTTAGATGTATTTGAAGAAGAACCGCTGGATCCCCAAAACCCCCTATGGGATCAGCACAATGTATTTATTACACCGCATAATAGTTTCATTGGTGAAAATAATGAAGAACGATTACATAAAATTATTATAGATAATTTAAGGAGTTATAAATGGGAAAAGATGTAGTTCTGATAACAAATTTTTGGCATTTTAAATGTGAAAAAGCTAGCAGTCGATATCTTTCATTAGCCAATATGCTGGTAAAAGAAGGATATAAATTGGAAGTGGTTACGTCTAATTTTTATCATAGGATAAAGAAAATAAGAAATTTCTCCGAGGATTTTTTGAATTCATTTGATTATAAAATTACATTATTACATGAATGTAGTTACAAAAAAAATATTAGTTTTAAAAGGCTATATGCACATCACTTTTTTTCTAAACAGGTTCTTCAATATCTAAAAACAAGAAAAAAACCGGATGTGGTGATCGTTGTTATACCAACACATGAAGTTGCAAAAAAAGTGGTTGATTTTTGTAATAAAAACAATATACCAGTCATATTAGATATTCAAGATTTATGGCCAGAGGCATTTCAAATGGCCTTTGATATTCCCATTATTTCAAATCTTGCTTTTTGGCCTATAAAGAAAGAAGCAGATTTTGCATATAAAAATGCGAATTATATTATAGGCGTTTCTAATGAATATGTAAATCGAGCTTTAAAATCTAATCCTAATCAAATTAATAAAAAAACAATATATTTAGGTTCTGATTATATGTACGCAAGAAATGCAATAGAGAATATAGATGTAGTTAAACCTAGGCAAGAGTTTTGGATAACTTATATAGGTGCTTTGGGATATAGTTACAACATTAAATTGGTGATAGATGCCATAGCTAAATTAAAAACAAGAGGGATCAGCAATATAAGGTTTCATATATTTGGTAATGGTGTCTTGGAAAATGAATTTAAAGACTATGCAAATAGGAAAGGGGTAGAAACTGTTTTTTTTGGCCATACAGAATACGGAAAAATGATGGCATGGTTGTCTCATGCAGATATTGCAGTAAATCCAATAACTGGAAAATCGGTTGCGAGTATTATTAATAAAGTTTGTGATTATGCGACAGCCGGAGTTCCTGTTATAAATGATCAAAATTGTATAGAATATAGAACGTTAATAGAAGAATACAAATGTGGTATCAATTGTGAAAATGGGAATATTGACGAATTTTCTGATGCAATTTTTGAATTATATAATAATTTAGAATTGAGAAAGAAAATGGGGGTTAATTCATTAATAATGGCACAGGAAAAATTTAATAGAGAAAAAACCTATGGAGGTTTTATTAAAGCAATTGAATCTTTTTAAGGAGAACAATAAAGATGCAAAACGTAAAAAACAAAATAAAGGATATTTGGCGTTTCCCTTATAAAAAGTTTTTGAGTAGTAAATTGTTAAACGAAAATTTTTCAATTATTAGTGCAAATTGTATTGGAGGGGTTTTATGCCATGATTTATTTCAGGAATTTCGAAGCCCAACAGTTAATTTACTTATATTAGATTTTTTGAAATTTTGCGAAAATTTGGAATATTATTTAGCCCAAGAGCCACGGATTCCAAAGAAAATAAAAAATAAAAATAATTGGCCTGAAATATACTTGGATGATATTGTGATTTTAGGAGTACATTATAATTCATGTATTGAATTAAAAGAAAAATGGGAAAATAGAGCGAAGAGAGTGAATTATAAAGAAATATTTATTATAGGTACAGATAATTTTGTCAAGAAAGGTGATTTAAAACGTTTTGATGAATTAAAATATCCCAAAATATTATTTACATCAAGTGCAGCCAAAGAATATGAATGGCAGATATATTTGCCAGAATTTGAAGGACAAACTGAAATTGGTGATGCGTTAAGATATGTTAATATATTTGGAACAAGAATATTTGAAAAACATTTTGATTGCGTGGAATGGTTAAATGAAAATATTAATTTTAAGTCATAATCCTATAACAACGTATAACAGTATGGGGAGAACATTTTTAGGATTATTTTCAGAATTTAAAGAGGAAGAGCTTTGTCAGATATATGTATATCCAACGATACCGGATATTAGTAAGTGTAAAAGTTACTATCGAATTACAGATAAAAACGTATTACAGAGTTTATTTATATTTAATCGATGTGGTAGAGAAATTCTTGACAAAGAAATTAAAACTACTAATTCCTTATATGAGAAAAAATATGATAATTTGTTATATTCTAATAAAGAAAAGAATAGAGAATTAAAATTATTTTTACGAAATATAGCTTGGAACACAGGGCATTGGTATACAAATGATTTGAATTCATGGATTGAGAGAGAAAATCCAGATATTATATTTGCAGCACCTGGTGTATCATCTTTTTTTTATGATGTTATTGGAAAAGTTGCAAAAAAATTCTCCTTACCAATTGTATTATATGTATGCGATGATTTTTATTTTAGCAGTGAAAATAAAGGTAACACGATATTAGAAAAAGTATATTATAAAAATTTGAGAAAAAAAATTAAGAATATTATAAAAAAATCAGCAAGTGTCATTTCTATATGTAATCAAATGACAGAGTTATATTCCAAAACATTTGATTGTAAAGCATATACTATTTTTTCTGGAAGTAGTTTTTCTATTGCAAATGGTTATTCATATAGAAATGGAAATATAATTCGATATTTTGGAAATTTACAATTAGGAAGAATGCATTCTATTTTAGAAATAGGTAAAGCAATTGAAGCAATAAATGAAAAATGGAATACCGATTATGTATTAGAGATTTATTCTATGGATGTATGTTCAAACGAAATAAAAAAAGTGCCATGCATAAGACATATGGGATTTGTTCCTGCAGAAAAATTATTTTGTTTGATGAAAGAGGCTATATTACTTCTTCATATAGAATCTTTTGAAAAAGATAATATTGAAAGGACAAAATATTCTATTTCTACTAAAATACCAGATATTTTGTCTATAGGAACATGTTTGTTTGCCTATGGACCTAAAGAAATTGCATCGATACAGCATTTGGAAGAAAATAAGTGTGCATTTTTAGCATTTGACAAAGCAACATTAACATCTTCTTTGGAAACAGCATTATTTGATGAAAATATGCGTAAGAAGGTGACTAATCAAGCTATTCAAGTAGCAAAAGAATTCCATTTGACGAGTATTCAAAGTGAAAAATTAAGAGATATTATGGAATTATCATGCAATGAAGTAAATTCAAAAATGAAAAAATAGATGTAACTTTATTAAATATCTGAAAAAAGAATAGAGAGTTTATGATGAAAATTCTACAGATTAATTGTGTTTTTAAAAACGGGAGTACAGGGAAAATAGTTTATGATATTCATACGTTTTTATCTTTAAAAAAAGAAAAATCCGTAGTTTGTTATGGAAGAGGAAGAAAAATTAAAGAGCCTGGAATTTACAAAACTTGTGAAGAGTGGTATGCAAAATTAAATAACTTAGGTTCTAGATTTACTGGAATTATGTATGGAGGATGTAAATATTCTACTAAGAACTTAATTTCTATTATAAAAAGTGAAAATCCGGATATCGTTCATTTACACTGCATCAATGGATATTTTGTTAATATATATGTATTACTTGATTGGTTAAAGAAAAATAAAAAGAAAACCATACTTACGCTTCATTCAGAATTTATGTATACAGGTGGCTGTGGATATGCGTTTGAATGCAAACAATGGAACGAGATAAATGGTTGTGGATACAAGGCGAGATGTCCTAGATGGCGTTTAGAGACAAAGTCCATTTTTTTTGACAGAACACAAATAATGTGGAAAAAGATGAAAGATGCTTTTGAAGCGTGGAATGAAAATATTTTGATTGTTTCTGTCTCTCCATGGTTATTAAATAGAGCAATGAATTCACCCATTTTAAAACAATTTGATCATCGACTTGTAATGAATGGCCTTGATTGTTCTGTTTTTTATAGACGTGTTACAGAACAACTTAGGATAAAGCATAATATTACGAATGAAAAAATAATTTTGTATGTGACTCCTTTTTTTAATACGGCAAAAGAACATATTAAAGGCGGATATTATATTATAGAGTTAGCAAAAAAACTAAAGAATAAAAATATGAAAATTTTTGTTGCAGGCGCTTTTGATAATTCGATTGAAGTTCCTAGTAATATAGTATTATTGGGGAAAATCTTGGATCAAAAGGTACTTGCAGAGTATTATTCAATATCAAATATAACAGTACTTACGAGTAAGAAAGAAACATTTTCTATGGTGACTGCAGAGAGCTTATGTTGTGGAACACCTGTAGTTGGTTTTAAAGCCGGCGCCCCAGAACAAATTGCAATTCCTGAATATAGTGAATTTGTAGAATATGGAGATCTTGCTGCATTGGAATTAGCAATAGAAAAATGGATGGATGTACCAAATCGAGATATGATTTCGAAAAAAGCTATAAAAGCTTATAATCGAGAAAAAATGTGTAGTGAGTACTATCAACTATATTTGGAATTGTTACAGCAAAGGGGTGAGTAATTAATGAATGATATTTATTTTGTGATTAAAAAAAATAAAATATCAGTTATTTTAGTATATTCACTAGTAGTATCTTTTTGTTACATTTTGCCGTTAATAAAATATAGCATACCATACATTCCTTTAGCAATAATGCTATTAGCTAGTTATTTTTTTACTGTAAGAAATTGGTCAATAGATAAAAAAACCATTTTTCCAATAATTGTTTCTTCATTGAGTTTAGGTATTATGTCATTTTGGGTAATGAGACAGGGAAATATTAGCGAATCAATAAATGAAACAGTACGTTCACTTAGATTCTTTGCACCGTATATTCTTTATTTGACTATGTTTGAGGTTAGTGATAAAAATAAAAGAATTAAAAATATGAGAATATATACAGTGTTTATAAGTTGCTTAATAATATATATTATGTTTCAGACATTGAATGCTTTAAAAGAAAATGCCATGATAGCCCGAATACTTGCTATGGGAGTTTTGAATAGCGATATGAGCCAATTTCGATTACAAAATGTAGGAGGATTCGAGTTTTCATATTCAGTAGGTTTTGTTGCAGTGTTTTTATGGTATATCTTTTTAACAGGCAAAAATATCAAATTTAGATATTTTGCAATATTAGGGTATTTTTTTATTATATATTTTATATTTAAAACACAATATATGACATTATTATTGTTAACAGTCACTGCTAGTATAATTTTATGGTATTGTATATCTTCAAAGGGTTTATCTAGATTTATTGCTGCATTTGGATGTTTGTTTTTTATACTAATGTTACCTACTTTATTTCACTATTTAGGAACTAGAACAAATGTAGAAGAAAGTGTATTAATAGCCAAATTTATGCAGCTATCAGAATTCTTTTCGGGAAAGGAACTTGATGTTTTAGGTTCTAGACCTAGACTATATGCCAATGCTTTTAGAAATTTTATGAATAGTCCAATATGGGGAAATATTACAGAAAAAAACGGAGTTGTATTAGCTGGGATGGCAACAAATCATTCTACTTTACTAGGATATTTACAAGGAATGGGAATAATAGGAGGGGGGTTGTTTTATTTTCCTATTTATTTAGTGATGAAAAGAATAAGACTCACTTTTAGACACTTTGAAGATAGTGTGAAAGTACTATGGAGTATTATTTGTATGATGTTTATTATATTGAGTATATTAAATCCTATACAGTATTGTTTTGAAATTTGTTTCATTGTGTTTTTATACATACCGTGTGTGATACAAAGTATTAAAGAAAGTTAGTAGGGAGAAAATAATGGATACTATAAAACCATGGGAAGTGGATGTAGCGGTGCTATGTATTTTTTTTGCTCGTCCAGAGCAATTTAGGCAAAGTTTTGAAGCAGTGAAGAAAGCTCGTCCAAGGATATTACTTTTATGGCAAGATGGTCCTCGAGATGGGAGAAAAGATGATATTGAAAATATTGAAAAGTGTAGAGAAATTGCTGAAGATATTGATTGGGAATGCGAAGTACATAAGAATTATCACAGCCAAAATATGGGATGTGATCCATCTACTTTTTATTCACATCAATGGGCGTTTTCAATTGTTGAAAAATGCATAATACTAGAAGATGACATTGTAGTTAGTCAATCTTTTTTTAGATTTTGCAAGGAACTTTTAGATTATTATGAGAATGATGAAAGAATAGATAGAATTTGTGGACAAACATTATATGGAGGGATACCAGATAAAAGATATAGTTATTTTTTTGGTCGTTCTGGTTCCTCCTGGGGATGGGCGAGTTGGCGTCGTGTAGCACAGTCTTGGGAGGCTGAATATGAATTTTTAAGTGATGATTATTTTCTAGATTTAGGGAGATATAGATTTGGAAATAAGAGATATGAAACAAGCCTTCAACAGGCGAAAATTCGTAAAAAGGAAGGTATACCATATTGGGAACATATTATTGGATTTAGAACAACTTTGAATTCAGGACTTATTATTTATCCTAGAGAAAATATGGTAGAAAATGTAGGACTTTCAAAAAATTCGACTCATGCACCTGATAATTTGAAAGAATTACCAAAAGATATACGAGAAATGTTTGAAACTGAAGCTAAAGACATTGCATTTCCATTAAAGCATCCTCCATATGTAATAGAGGATTATCATTATTTTGAAACAATTATGAAACATATTAATCCAAGTATTGCTTTAAAAGTTAAAAGAAAAATAGAGCATTTGATTAGAAAAATTATATATAGAATTAATAGGAGATAGTACCTTGGATAATAAGAAGAGACGATATTTGGTAATAGGTGATGCAAATTCAATGCATATATATAATTATGTTAAAAATGTATTGCTTCCATATAATTATGAAATTCATTTATTAACTTTATCCGTATTACCTATAAGAGAAATATATAGAAAGTTTTATAAGAAAAATGATATTTTTATTCATTCAGTATACGAAAAAGGATATCGCAATTTAGATAAGAAAGATCGATTTCATAGAACTATCCAATTAGTTGAAAAGGTTAGATTGATGAGAGATATTCCACCAGTGGATATTTGCCATGTTCATTCTGTGTATAAAACAAGTTTGTATCTTATCCGTATTTTTAAAAAAAAATACGATAAGTTAATTTTATCTTATTGGGGGGGAGATATCGAAGATACATCAAGAACAGTAGTAAAATTGAGAAAACAGTGTTTTGAGAAAGCCGATTATATTACGGTAACTGTGGAAAGAACATTAGAACAATTTAGAGAAATATATGGTGCGCAATACGATGAAAAATTAAAAGTTTGTAGGTTTGCAACGGAAGGATTAGAATGCATACATTCTATTTCTGAAAAAAAAAATCGTAGGGAATGTAAAAAAATTCTTCAAATTCCGGAAAATAAAATATGTATTACATGTGGTTATAGTGCATATGCTGAACAACGTCAAGATGTGTGTTTAGAACAAATTGCATGTTTATCTGAACAATATCAAGAGAAGATTTTTGTCATTGTTCCTATGCAATATGGGCGTTTTGATATAAATTATATCAAAAAAGTGCAAGAAGTTGCGAAAAAATGTAAATGTGACATAAAAATTTTGGAAGAATATTATTCATTTGAAAAAAGTGCTATGTTAGCGATAGCAACAGATATATATTTACATGTCAGAGATACGGATGCTTTTTCTAATGCATTGAAAGAACATATTTATTCTGGGAATATTGTTATTAAGGGAGATTGGTTAATATATAGAGAGTTGGATGATATGATGGCAAAAATGATTTCCATAGAGAGTTTAAGTGATATAAATAAAAAATTGGAGTTAGTTTTGGATAATTTTCAATTAGAAGATGAGATCAAACTCTTTGATCCTATATATGAATTGTATTCTGTAAAGAGTATATGTGAACAATGGAATGAAATTATTGATTCATTATAATAAATGTGAAAATATAATTTGATAGAGGTGAGAATAGATGAGAAAGGTGTGGATGGTACTATATAATTTATTTTTTAGACAGTTTCCAGAATCTATTAGTGGTGCAGGAATTGGATCTAGACTTCGTAGATTTGCTGTGCAACAATTTATAAAAGAATGTGGAAAAAAGCCAAGTATAGGGGTTGGGGCTAGAATTCATAAAAATACGATTATAGGGGATTTTAGCGGTATAGGAAGAAACTGCGAGTTAATGAATGGTGTAATCATTGGTAATCATGTAATGATGGGACCAGATTGTTATATTTGCACAGAAAATCATGAATTTTCTGATACCTCTGTTCCTATGCGTATGCAGGGGATGAGGGAAAGGGAATCTGTAACGATTGAAGATGATTGTTGGATTGGTGCAAGGGTAATTATTTTACCAGGTGTGGTAATTGGAAAAGGGAGTGTAATTGGTGCAGGAGCTGTTGTGGCAAAAAGTATTCCTCCTTTTTCTGTAGTAGTAGGAAATCCAGCGAGGATTGTTAAAACACGATGAGGTGAAAACGTGAATTCAGGAAAACAAATAAAAGTGGGTGCTACTATTTCATATGTGGCATTGTTGATTAATATATTAGTTACCATTTTTTATACACCATGGATGGTAAATAAAATAGGACGAGAAAATTATGGTTTATATACGTTAGCCATTTCTTTAATAAGTGTTTTTATGTTAGATTTTGGATTAAGTTCAGCTGTTGCGAGATTTATATCAAAGTATAGAGCCGAGAATAGCATAGATAAAATAGAACAATTTGTTGGTGCAGTTTTTAAATTATATTTTTTGATTGATATAGTTCTCCTTGTTGTATTAATAGTTATATTTGTTTTTTTGGAAACTATATATAAGGGATTATCGTCAAGTGAACTTAGATTATTTAAAATTTTATATTTAATAGTAGCTGGATTTAATTTAATTTCATTTCCTATGACACCGTTAAGTGGAATATTAAGTGCATACGAAAAGTTTGCTCAATTAAAAATATGTGATTTATTTAATAAATTATTTACGGTTGTAGCCGTTGTATGTGTTTTATTATTAGATTTTGGAGTAGTCACTGTAGTATTTGCAAATGCTATGATTGGTATTTCAACAATTATCATTAAACTAATAATCATAAAAAAATTTGTACCTATACATATACATCTAAGAACAGTTGATACCAAAATATATAAAGAAATTTTTTCTTTTTCATTATGGACAACATTTATTAGTATTGCACAGAGATTGACATATAATATGGCTCCATCTATTTTAGCAATGACATCAGGAAGCATAGCAGTTGCTTTATATTCTCCAGCCTCAGCAATAGGAAGTTATTATTTCAATATTGCAGTGGCTATCAATGGACTTTTTCTTCCCACTATTTCGAGAATGATTTCTGAGCATAAAGAAGAACATATATTAAATTTAATGATTAAAGTAGGACGCTATCAAACTTTTATTTTAGGTCTAATTTTGGTAGGATTTTTTTGTGTGGGAGATATATTCATGATTTTGTGGATGGGTGAAGATTTTTATAATTCATATTATTGTACAATATTAATTATGATTCCCGCTTTATTCGAGTACTCCCAACAGATTGCAAATACAACTATTGTTGCGAAAAATTATGTAAAAAATCAAGCTTTACTAGTGATTTTCACAAGTGTGTTAGGATGTATTCTTTCATTCATTTTATCTCAACATTGGAAAGAGATAGGAACATGTATTGCACTCTGTGTAGTTGGATTGGCAAACGTATATGGGTTAAATAAGATTCATAAGAAAAAATTAGGGATAAATATTGCTTCTTTTTATAGACAGTGTTATGGAAAAATATTTGGTTCGTTAGTACTGGCTGGTTTGATTGGGAGAATTTTAGTTTTATTAATCCCTATAAACGGTCTTATTGGATTAATCATAAAAGGAATCATTATAATTGTGCTTTATTGTGTATTAATTTGGCTTTTTTCGATGAATCAAGAGGAAAAGGTTATCATTAAAAAATTAATACATAAATTATAAAATGGAGGAACTGATTGATGAACTATTCATATTCAGAAAAATGCAGTTTGGTAGTTTCGACTTCAGACAATTATGAATGTGCGTGGAAACCATATTTTGAATTGCTTAAACGATTTTGGCCTAATCATCCTTTAAAGATATATTTGAATAGTGAAAAAAAAATATATAAAGATGAAGAATTAGACATATGTGTATGCCACTCCGAAGAGAGTTATTCTTGGAGTGAACGTTTATATCATTGTTTAGAGCAAGTTCCCACAGAATATATTATCTTTAGTTTAGAAGATTTTTTTTTAGTTGATACGGTTAATGATGAGTATATTGAGCAATGTGTTTTTTGGATGGAAGAAAATCCAGACATTGTGGAATGCAGATTAAAGCCTTCTAATAGAAAAGAATTGATTAAATGTGAACAATATGAACCATTCCGAATTGCAGATAAAAATACACCATATAGACTTGATACCCAAATGGCAATTTGGCGGAGAAAAGATTTAATGAAAATGTTGGATTTTAATGAAGATCCATGGCATTTTGAAATGGATGGTACAAAAAGAATTAAAAATTCACCAAAAACTTTTCTTTGGTTGTATTTGGAAAATGAAGATGATGAAAGCAGGATGATAATACCATATCATATGAATCCCAAATTGGGATATGGCATAGCGTGGGGGCGGTGGTTATGGAATAATAAAAAATTATTTAATCAATGTGGAATTACAGGTGTCGATTTTAAAACATTTGGTATATTACCTAAATGGGCAGTAGAAATGAGATTCAGGTTTTTATATAGGGCAGGATTAAAACCTGCACAAGGATTTGAAAAGAAAGTACAACATGCATATAAATTTTTAGATCGTATTGAAAAGGCATTTATTTTGTTAAAACTTTATGGTTTAAAAATAGGAATTCAGAAAATAAAAAATAAAAAAAAGAAATAACATTTTAAATCGCTTAATATTACGAGATTATAAAATATAGGGAGGCAAATCAAATGAGCACATTTACAAACAAAACCTTATTAATCACCGGAGGTACCGGTTCTTTCGGAAATGCCGTTTTGAACGGTTTTTTAAATACTGATATTGGAGAAATCCGCATCTTTTCCAGAGATGAGAAGAAGCAGGACGATATGCGTCATGATTTCCAGGCCAGAATGCCGGAAGTAGCAGACAAAATCAAATTTTATATCGGAGATGTTCGCGACCTGGCATCAGTAAAGAATGCCATGCATGGTGTGGATTATATTTTCCACGCAGCAGCCTTAAAGCAGGTTCCGTCCTGCGAGTTCTTCCCCTTAGAGGCGGTAAAGACAAACGTTATCGGAACGGATAACGTGCTGACGGCAGCCATTGATGAAGGTGTGAAAGCAGTTATCTGCCTGTCTACCGATAAGGCAGCATATCCGGTCAATGCCATGGGAACCTCCAAGGCTATGATGGAAAAGGTGATTGTGGCAAAGTCCAGAACCGTTTCCCCAGAAAAGACCAAAATCTGCTGCACACGTTATGGCAATGTTTTATGTTCAAGAGGTTCTGTTGTTCCGCTTTGGATTGAGCAGATCAAATCCGGAAAGCCTATTACCATTACAGAGCCGGAAATGACCAGATTTATCATGAGCCTGGAGGAGGCCGTGGATCTGGTCATTTTTGCGTTTGAAAATGGGGAGAGCGGTGATATTATGGTTCAGAAGGCCCCTGCCTGCACCATTGGTGTTCTGGCACAGGCTGTAAAGGAGCTGTTTGAGTCCGAGGATGAGATTAAGGTAATCGGTATCCGTCACGGCGAGAAGATGTATGAAACTCTCCTGACCAATGAAGAGTGTTCCAATGCCATTGATATGGGAAATTTCTACCGCGTTCCCTGCGATAAGCGCGGCCTGAATTACGATAAGTATTTTAAGGAAGGAAATGTTGAGCGAAATAAGCTGACAGAGTTTAATTCTAATAATACAGAGCTTCTGAATGTGGAGCAGGTAAAGGAGAAGCTGCTGACGCTTCAGTATATCAGAGATGAGATTGCTGCCTGGAAGGAAACCAGATAAGAGGAAAAGATTATGAACATATTAGTAACCGGCGCAAAGGGAATGGTAGGAACGGCCCTTGTTGCAAATTTGAAAAATATCAAAGAGAATAAGAATCGTACTCGTCCCAATCTTCATATCGAAGACATTTATGAGTACGATCTGGATTCCACATCCGAGGATCTGGATTCTTATTGTCAGAAGGCAGATTTTGTGTTTAACCTTGCAGGAGTCAACCGTCCGGAAAATCCGGAGGATTTTATGAAGGGGAATTTCGGATTTGCTTCCGAGCTGCTTGACAATTTAAAAAAATATAACAACAAAGCAACGATTATGTTGTCTTCCTCTATCCAGGCTACTCTTGCAGGACGTTTTGGAGACAGCGAATACGGCAGAAGCAAGAAAGCGGGAGAAGAATTGTTTTTTGATTATGCGAAGGAAACCGGGGCAAAGGTTGCGGTTTACCGTTTCCCCAACTTAATGGGGCACAGCCGCCCGAAATACAATTCCGCCGTATCTACCTTTTGCTGGGCTGTTGCAAACGGGGAGGCATTTACGGTAAATGACAGAAGCACAGAGCTGGAGCTTCTCTACATTGACGATTTAGTGGAAGGCATGTATGATCTGTTAGAGGGAAAAGAGCAGCATTGTGAGTTTGACGGGGTAGAGACGGTTCTGGATGCACAGGGACGGTACTGCTGTGTACCCGTGACACACAAGGTTACTTTAGGCGAAATTGTTGATTTATTAGAGCAGTTTCAGGCACAGCCGACCACTCTGATGATGCCCAAAATGCCGGAAGGTTCTTTTGCAAAGAAGCTCTACAGCTTATATCTGACCTATCTGCCGGTTACAAAATTTAAATATGAGCTAAAGATGAACTGTGATGATCGAGGCAGCTTTACGGAGCTGGTTCATACTGCAGATTGTGGTCAGGTCAGCATTAATATCAGCCGTCCGGGCATTACCAAGGGTCAGCATTGGCACAATTCCAAGTGGGAATTATTTATTGTGGTTGCCGGTCATGGGCTGATTCAGGAGCGAAATATTCACACAGGGGAAATGGTGGAGTTTGAAGTGTCAGGTGATAAAATCGAAGCCATTCATATGATTCCGGGGTGGACGCATAATATCATTAATTTAAGCGAAACAGAAAA
>OHEP01001038.1_pt1 | contig 15746 bp, 12 predicted proteins | sample 1567271 | NCBI WGS metagenome assembly OHEP01 (sample SAMEA3879577, study PRJEB24766) | human gut metagenome | biome: human-associated habitat; feature: feces | place: USA | collected 1985/1987
TTTCTATTTCTAAGTTCAAAATTGTGAAGATTTGTTAATAAACAGACTAAAACCCACACATATATAACAATAATCATAAAAAGATTGTTACTTTTGTGACGAATGATTGTATGTCCGTGCGGCTGTGGGATACTCATTCCTAGACGGAAGCACACCATACCGGTCACTCATCTTATCGGATAATTATCTGATTCCCAGTAAGATGAACACACTGGGGACGAGAGAGAAATATATCCAATAACAAAAGCCATACTATTTAATATAAAAAGCAAGGAAAATAATAAAATATTTTTACATGAAGACTACCGGTAGAACGCTGCCGAAACCTAACTATTTAAGTTTTTAAACAGATTAATCCAGACAATTTTTTAAATGACTATCGCAATTGATTTCGACGGAACCATTGTAGAACACCGGTATCCGGCTATCGGAAAGGAAATTCCTTTCGCCATCGAAACCTTGAAGCGCTTGCAGGAAGAGCGTCATCGCCTTATCCTGTGGACAGTACGTGAAGGCAAGCTGCTGGACGAAGCAGTAGCCTTTTGCCGCGAGCGCGGATTGGAGTTTTACGCCATCAACCGTGACTACCCCGAAGAGGAGGCCGCCAGGAACAATCACTTCTCACGCAAACTTAAAGCCGACCTTTTTATTGACGACCGCAATTTAGGCGGCCTGCCCGACTGGGGCACCATTTACGAAATGGTCACCCGGAAAATGAGCTATGAAGATCTTATGGAGCAGCAATACGGTGAAGAATACCCTTCCGAACGGAAGAAAGGCTTCTTTGCCCGACTGTTCGGCTCTAAATAACCCTATTTCATGAAATAAAAAAATTAACCATTTATATGAAAATCAGAAATTTATTTGTTATCTGTAGCTTGTCACTTGCCGTGGCGAGCTGTACTTCGTATCAGAAAGTACCTTACTTGCAGGACCCGGAAACTGTAAATAATTACGGCAAGGAAATTCCTTTGTATGATGCCAAGATTATGCCTAAGGATTTGTTGAGTATTACGGTAAATACCACTGATCCAGCTGCGGCTGCGCCGTTTAATCTTTCTGTACAAACTGCATTCAATGCAGCTTCTGAAAACATCTACACCAGTACACAACCTAGTTTACAACAATATTTAGTAAATAATCAGGGCGAAATCGACTTTCCTGTAATTGGTCGTATTAAAGTCGGCGGTTTAACAAAAAATGAAGCCGAAGATATGATTCAGGAAAAACTGATGCCTTACCTAAAGGAAACTCCAATTGTGACCGTACGCCTTTCCAACTACAAAATTGCTGTCTTAGGTGAAGTAGCTCATCCAGGAAGTTTTACCGTAACGAACGAAAAAGTAAATGTACTGGAAGCCCTCGCCATGGCAGGTGATATGACCGTATACGGACTCCGTGACAATGTAAAACTCATTCGTGAAGATGCAAACGGAAAACGGGAAATTATCGAAATGGACTTGACTCGCAGTGATTTGGTACTTTCTCCTTATTTTTATCTGAAACAAAATGATATTATCTATGTCACTCCAAACAGGACTAAAGCCCGAAATGCCGATATCGGTAATGCTACAACCATAGCAATTTCGGCAACCTCTATATTGGTCTCTCTTGCAAGTCTATTAGTTACAGTATTTAAATAATTACTTATATATCTACTCAACAACAAATATGATCGAAAACAATCAACTCAATAGTCAAAATATGGAAGAACTGGAAGAAAGCATTAACGTACGTGCCCTTCTTATTAAATACCTAATTTATTGGCCCTGGTTTATTATTAGTGTCATTCTTTGCTTAAGCTGTGCCTTTTTTTATTTACGTTTCCAAACCCCAATTTATAATACTACTGCAGCAGTATTAATTAAAGAGACCGACCCTCGTAGTAAAGCTATGACACAGGCCAATGGAGCTGTAGCAGCTTTACAGGATATTGGCGGTTTCTCCATGACTAGCAATTTTGACAATGAAGTAGAAATTCTAAAATCCCGCACCCTAATTAAGAAAGTAGTTAGTGAATTAGGACTTTATATCCAACATAGTAAAGATCAGACTTTCGGTTATGATATACCCTTGTACAGAAACACTCCTGTAAAAGTATACATTACCCCAGAAGAAGCAGAAAAATTGCAAGGAGGTGCAAGACTAAGAATGACCTATACCCCTGAAGGAAAACTCAGTCTGACTGCAAAATATATATTAGATCAAGAGGAAGCAGAAATCACAGCTAGCTTCGACAGTCTCCCTGCAGTTCTCCCTACACCGATAGGAGTATTCAGTTTCACTCATAATGATTCTACGAAATTCGAAAAACCGATAAAGTTAAATGTTTGTATAAGCTCACCTACAACTGTAGCGCAAAGCTATGCACAAAATTTATCTGTAAGCCCGACCTCTAAAACAACGACTATCGCACAAGTCAGTCTAAAAAATAGCCATAAACAACGCTCTGTTGACTTTATCAACAGATTGGTAGCTATCTATAACCAAGATGCAAACGATGAGAAGAATGAGGTCGCCGAAAAAACAGCAGAATTCATTGAAGAGCGTATCGGCATTATAAACGCAGAATTGGGGGCAGCAGAAAACCAGTTGGCAACATTTAAACAACAAGCAGGTCTGACAGACCTTAGCAGCGATGCTCAACTCGCCTTACAGGAAAGTTCAAAATACGAACAGCTCCGAGTAGAAAATGCAACCCAAATACAGCTAGTAGAATTTTTGAAAACTTACATCAACCAAGAAGAAAATGCCAACGAAGTTCTTCCAGCTAATGTAGGTTTAAAAGACCAAAACCTGAGTACTATCATCGAGCAGTATAACACGATGATTATTGAGCGCAAACGACTGCTACGGACTTCTTCAGAAAGCAACCCTGCTATTATCAATATGAATACTGGTATCGAAGCAATGCGTCGCAGTGTACAGACTACTGTAGAAAGTGTATTGAAAGGACTTTATATTACTAAAGCAGATATTGATAAGCAAACTAGCAAGTTCGAAGCCAGAATCAATAAAGCTCCACAGCAGGAAAAAGAATTCCTCACCATTGCTCGCCAACAGGAAATTAAAGCTGCTCTTTATACAATGCTATTACAAAAACGTGAGGAAAATGCAATAACCTTAGCGTCTACTGCGACTAATGGCCGTATTATTGAAGAAGCATTAGCAGGTTCTGCTCCCATTGCTCCCCAAAAAATGGTAATAGGTTTAGCTGCATTAGTTATTGGGTTAGGATTTCCTGTAGGTCTAATATTTTTGCGCGATTTACTGAAATACAAAATAGAAAGTCGTGAAGATGTTCAGAAAATTACCCATGCCCCTATTCTTGGCGAATTACCACGTTGTAATACAAAAGCGACAGGGTCAATTGTTATTCAAGAAAACAAAAATAACATCATGGAAGAGTGCTTCCGCGGTCTTCGTACGAACCTGCTTTTTATGTTAGAAAAAGGCCAGCAAGTTATTCTATTCTCTTCTACACAACCCGGTGAAGGAAAATCTTTCGTAGCAGGCAATACAGCCACCTCACTAGCTTTTTTAGGTAAAAAAGTTTTGATTATAGGTATGGATATCCGTAATCCTGGCTTAAATAAAGTATTCCGGCTATCCAACCGTGCAGTTGGAATAACCAACTACCTCAGCGATCCAGAGCACGTGAACTTACTCAATATGATTCAGCATTCAGATATCAGCACAAATCTTGATATTCTTCCAGGTGGCCCAGTACCACCTAACCCAACTGAATTGGTTGCCCGAGAACACTTAGACCATGCTATTGAAGAGTTGAAAAAACATTATGACTACATTATATTAGACACAGCTCCTATTGCAATGATCGCAGATACTGCTATCATTGGTCGTGTCGCCGATATGTGTGTCTACGTTTGTCGTGCAGATGTTACCCCAAAAGAAGACTTTGAATATATCAATGTACTCCAAAAGGAAAAGAAATTTAAGAAAATTGTAACCGTAATTAATGATATTGACATGAGCAAACGTAAGCACAGTTATGGTTACGGGTACGGAAGAAAATATGGATACGGATATGGGTACGGATACGAAACGAAAAAAGAATAAATTCCCATTTATTAACAAACGACATAAAAACGCATTCAAGAATCAATAACACAATACGCGATGAGTTACATTATTTTACTTTCAGGCTTTTTAATAGCCTTTTTGGCAGGATGGATTATCATTCCGAAAGTTCTATTAATATCACACAAAAAAAAGCTATTCGATGTACCTGATGCACGTAAGGTACATACTCGTCCTATTCCACGTTTAGGTGGAATTACCTTCTTTCCAGTTATTTTAATATCACTAGGATTAGTCACAGGTATATGCCATTTTTGTGGGCATTACATAGAATACCCCTCGACTTATGATATGTTTTTCCGAATTATATTCTTGATAGTAGGATTAACTCTGTTATATTTAATTGGAATTGCGGATGATTTAATCGGAGTTGGTTATCGATACAAGTTTGTAATTCAAATTTTTTCAGCAGCCTTATTTGTCGTAACAGGACTATGGTTTAATTCATTAGCAGGTTTATTTGGTATATATGAAGTTCCAATGTGGATAGGTATGCCATTGACAGTAATTGCTGTAGTTTATATTACTAATGCTATCAACTTAATCGATGGAGTTGATGGACTTGCATCAGGACTTAGTTGTATCGCCTTAAGCGTACTAGGCATTGCCTTTACAGTAAACAATCAATACATGTATGCATTATTAGCTTTCTCTTGTTTAGGAGTTGTTATCCCATTCTGGTGCTATAATGTATTCGGTAATGAAAGCCGTGGAAGAAAATTATTTATGGGAGATACTGGTAGTTTAACATTAGGATATATCTTAAGTTTCCTTTTTATCCGTTATTGTTTTGAATCAACCAGTGAAATGCAAATTTCAGGACCTAAAATGATATTTGCTTTTTCAACGCTCTTAGTTCCATTATTTGATGTTGTACGGGTCGTATTAGTCCGTTTACGCAATAAAAAAAATCCATTTTTGCCAGATCGAAATCATTTCCATCACAAACTATTGCGCATGGGACTTCGTTCCCGTGCAGTAATGAGTAGCATTCTTGCTGTCTCTCTTTTTTTTATTATTTTAAACACATTACTAATGAATACATTAAATCTCACATTTATATTAATAATAGATATAATATGCTGGATATTACTTCACTTAGGAATTAACTGGAAAATAAAATCCACAAAAAGTAATGAAGCTGTATAAGAAAATTAAAGAATCATACGAAAATGCCAGAATCGATAAATACCAATAATAAAAAAATAGCAAAGAATACCATCTTTTTATATATTCGGATGTTTTTAATGATGGGAGTTTCATTATATACATCCAGAATGATTCTGCAGATTTTAGGAATTGAAGATTTTGGAATTTATAATGTAGTAGCTGGCATTGTTGTCCTATTTTCTTTTCTAAATAATGCAATGGCTATTGCATCACAAAGATTTCTCAGTTTTGCTTTAGGCAAAAATGAGAAAAATGAAGTTGAACGTGTTTTCAGTTTAAGTTTAACTTCTCATATTATTATTGCATTAATTGTAATATTAATTGCCGAAACAATCGGTTTGTATTTTCTATATAAAATGAATTTTCCACAGGAGAGGATAACAGCTATAAATTGGACTTATCAAATAGCGGTTATAACTTGTTGCATAAATATTATAAGAGTACCTTATAATGCATCAATCATTGCCTATGAGAAAATGTCATTTTATGCATGGATAAGCATCATAGAAGTAGTCTTAAAATTAATAATTGTTTTTTTTCTTCTAATAATAGAAGGAGATAAACTTATTTATTATTCCTTGTTATTGCTAGGGGTAACAATTATTATAAATACTACATATAAGTTATATTGCAATAATCATTTTCCAATTAGCAAATATCATTTTTTTTGGGATTCAAAATTATTTAAAGAATTTATAGGCTTTTCAGGATGGAGTTTAGCCGGAAGTTTAGCAAATGTTGGAGCACAGCAGGGATTAAACATGATTATTAATATTTTTTGTGGGGTTATTGTAAATGCTGCTGTAGGTATATGTAATCAAGTAACAGCTGCTGTATCCCAATTTTTAGGTAACTTTCAAACAGCTTTTAACCCCCAACTTGTCAAATCTTACGCATCAGGAGATAAAGCGTATTTTTTGAATTTAATTATAAAATCGTCTAAATTCTCATATTTTTTAATGCTAATCATCTCGGTTCCTGTAATTATTAATTGTAATTTTTTTCTGACCATTTGGTTGGGGGAAATTCCTAAATACGCAGTGGAATTTTCTCAATTAATGATAATATATTTACTAGTTGACGCAATTTCAGGACCATTATGGATTTCAGTACAAGCAACCGGGAAAATAAAAAATTATCAATTATTAATGGCATCATTAATTTTAATGAATCTTCCACTTTCATTATTATTAATGTATTTAAAATTATCTCCTATATATATATTTGTAGGCCGAGTTATTATAAATATCATTACACTAATAGCCCGTATTGTTTATTTAAAACAGTTAATTGCATTACCCATATATAGATTTATGAAAGAGGTAATCGGAAAAATTTTTTTAGTAACTTTAGTAGCCGTGCCATTACCCTTCTGGATTAAATTAAATACTATAACCAACTGGACTTACGTTATATTTACATCATTTATATGCATAATAACTTCTTCCCTATCAATCTATTTATTAGGATTAACTAAAGGGGAGAAATCACTAATATACACTTTTTTCTATCGAAAAATCATAAAAAGATGAATAATATATCCAATATTAAACAATGCTTTGGATGCGGTGTTTGTGCAACCATATGTCCAAAAAAAATAATCTCAATTTCATTAAATAAAGATGGTTTTTATACTCCACAGATATCAGAATTAAAACAATGCGTAAATTGTGGATTATGCTTAGATGTATGTGCATACTATCACAAAGAGATAAGTACAATTCCAGAAAGTATTGATGGCTATGCGGCTTGGAGTAATAATTCTTTTGTAAGAAAAAAATGTTCATCCGGAGGGCTTGGATTTGAGATAGGGTTTACGGCTATAAAGCAAGGATACAAAGTATGTGGCGTTAAATACAATACCGAAGAAGAAAGAGCTGAACATTATATTGCAACAACAGTAGAAGAATTAATACCCAGTATTGGCTCAAAATACATTCAAAGCTATACCTTAAACGCATTTAAAGCGATCAATAAAAAAGAGAAATATTTAATTTCAGGAACTCCTTGCCAAATAGACTCATTCAGGCGATATATAAAAAAACTTCATATTGAAGACAACTTTATATTAATGGATTTCTTTTGTCATTGTGTACCATCAATATATGCTTGGAGAAAATATTTGCGAATAGTAGAGAAAATTACAGGAAAAGTTACTTATGCCTCATGGAGAAATAAAGCAACAGGTTGGCATGACAGTTGGGCTATAGCAATTGACGGAAGCAAAAGAGGTGAAAAAATTAATTGGAATGCTCCATATAATGAGTTAATTAAAGAGAGAAAAAGTTATTATTATTCTCGCTTATCAGAAGGTGATTTATTTTATAAATTATTCCTAGGTGATTTTTGTAGTAATAATTCATGTGCCAAGGATTGTAAATACAAAAATTGTAATTCAGCTGCTGACATTAGAATTGGTGACCTTTGGGGAAAAACATACAAAGACAATGAAGAAGGAGTTAGCGCATTACTAATTTTTACTCCAAAAGGTGAAGAAATAATTAAACAGTGTAATTGCACATTAGTCAAACATCCCATTGATATTGTAACGGAAGATCAGATTAAAAAAAATATCAAACACTCTTTTTTAAGACCGATAGTAATGTACATGATTAAAACACATTATAATTTACCTGCCTATTCATGGAAATTTATTTTTTTACTTGACAGCATAATCAGAAAAGCACAAACTCTAATTAAAAAATATTTAAGATATAACAATTTGTAAGAATTTAATAATTCATCAGTGAATAGAACTAGAATGTTTCAAAAAACATAGTTAATCAAAAGCAATGAAAAAAAAGCAAAAAATAGGTCTGATTACAATATACCATGTGCCTAATTATGGTTCGGTTTTACAAGCATTAGCCACACAATTCTTATTAGAAAAAAAAGGATTCGAATGTAGTATAATAAATTACAAATATCCTAATGAATGGCATCAGAAACAACGCATAATAGTAAAAAGGACTCTACTTTACAAATTAATCCATGAAATAGCCTATATATTAGGATTAACACCTTATTTAAGAAAAAACAAATATCTACCTAAATTTAGAGCAAAATATTTTAATTATTCAAAACCATATGACAATCTTGATAGTTTAAAAGAAGAAAAATGGGACGAATATTCAGCATTTGCAGTTGGAAGTGATCAAGTATGGAATCCACAATATACTTTTGGTGATTCTGTATTTTTGCTATCATTTATACCCGATAACAAATTTAGGTTCTCCCTTGCATCAAGTTTTGCCGTTAAAGAAATACCAGAAAAGTATAAAGATAAATATCGCAAATATCTAGAAAAATTTACACATATTTCAATTCGAGAACAAAATGGCATTAATGTTCTCAAATCTTTAGGAATAAAAAATAATGCTAAAATTATATTAGATCCGACCTTATTACTAACAAAGGAAGACTGGCTGCAACTATTTCCATCTTCTAAAAGGACCTTTAAACGGAAATATATACTGTTATATCTATTAACATATGCATTTGAGCCAAGGCCCTATGTTTTTCACCTTTTAAAATATTATAAAGAAAAACTCAATTGTGATATTATTGCACTAGAGGGATATGCCACAAAAAAGGATGCATTAGGTGTCCATATGAAAGATTACACAGCTGCTACCATACCTCAATTTATTAATCTATTTAGCAATGCAGAACTGGTTATCACAACTTCATTTCATGGAACTGCTTTCGCGTTAAACTATGAGAGACCTCTAATTTCAATAATACCTAATAATAATGCAGACGATAGACAATATTCATTATTAAAAAAATTAGAATTAGAGCAATGCATTGTTCCATTAAATACTCCGTTTGAAAAAATAAATCCATATTATGAGAAAATTTCTTTAAAAACGAAATTAAATATCTTACGAAACGATTCTATTAACTGGATAGATAGTGTATTAAAAGAAATCAATTAATTTATTATGCTTCAAAGTTTTATAGTATATGGATTTACAGCATTGACATTATACTTATTAAGTAAAAATGCTACTAAGCGGGAATACTACTTATATCAATCTTCTAGAAAAAAATTAAGCCTTTGGAATAGCGAATATATTTTATTGCTAACTATATTTGCTCTCGTCGTAGGAATGAGATATAATGTTGGTGTAGATTATTTGACGTATTTAGAAGAATACCTTAATTTACAAAATGATAGAAATACTATAAGAGACTCATTTGAACCAGGCTTCTTATTTATAACTAAATTATTTGCAAAATTAGGTATACATTATACATTTTATTTTGCATTATGGGGAATAATGCAATTAGGATTTATTCTTTATGCTGTCAAAAATCATAAATATCTAATTCCCTATATATGCCTTTACATCATGTTAGGACCTTTTTTTCTAACATGGATGAATGGCATACGCCAAACTGTTATATGTTGTTTTTTTGTATATATATCAAAATTTATTTATGAAAGGAAATTAATTAAATACGTGATATGCATTCTTTTAGCATCACTAATTCATAAATCCGCAATGATATTACTACCTCTTTACTTACTTGGTAGAATTTCTCCCAAATGGGACAATAAAAAGATTAACTTTTTACTTTTATTTATATGCATCATTGTAGGACTAACTCCAACTTGGTTTTCTTTTACATCATCCATTGCTAACATTCTAAGTTTTCTTGATTATGATGCATATTCAGATAATATTTCATATTGGACTGAAGAATTTTCAGTTATGGCCTGGGGCCCAAGTAGAATAGGTTTATTATTAGTTGAAATGTCTATAATTTGGTATTATCCCTTAGCACGAAAATTTTATCAATATGATAAAGCCTTAGATTATTATTTCATTTTCTTCTTTATAGGAGTTCTTGCTTATAATCTATTCGCTAATACTTCGTATATATTTATCAGACCTATTATGTATTTCCAAATATTTGAGATTCCACTTTTTGCTTATATTATTTATTTCTTAAAAGTTACAAAACGAATTTTCCCTAAATTTATAATCAGTTTAATTGCGTACACATACATTTTCATAGAAATAATAAAAGTTGGATATTTTTTCTATACACCAGACGAGAAATCATTATATAAATTCTTTTTTAACTATTGTATTTAATATATGGAAAAAAAACTTCTAATTATAAATAAAGAACCATTCGGACGTATAACAGATACATATAAATGGTGTGAATATCTTAAAGATGAATACTCAATAACCTTTTTATGCCTATCCCCCCAAAATGGAGAGAAAAATAAACTAGAAAATATAAATATTAAGTATATAAAATCTTACAAAAATAAGACTTTAAGAGGCGTGCTATATATTTTAACTTGTTTATGGCATTTATTATGGTTTAAGGGGAAAATTATCATTGTATATTTCGATTACTGTGAAATATTTAAAAAGTTCTTTCCTTGGAAAAAAATGAATTTAGATATTCGGACTTTAAGTGTTACTAAAGATCAACATTACAATGATAAATATAATATGAAATTATGTAAAGTATGCGATTTATATGACTCAGTCACGATTATCTCAGAAGATATCAGTGAAAAAATGAATATACATAACAAGAATGCATATATACTCCCACTTGGTGCAGATACAATATCAAACTTTCCCAAAAAGTATGACAGCATCAAACTTTTATATGTCGGAACCTTATATAATAGAAATATAGAACAAACCATTCATGGGTTAAATTATTTTATAAAAAAATATCCAGATGCATCAATTGAATATAATATCATAGGATCAAGTTCTGGTGATGAACTGGAGAAGATTTTAGAACTAACTAAAAAATTTAATATAGAACAATATGTTAGCTGCCATGGCTATATTCCTTACAATAAATTGAAGCCCTTTTTTAACACTTCAAATATTGGAGTATCTTATGTTCCGATAACAGACTATTATGATAATCAACCAGTAACAAAGACATACGAATATATTTTATCAGGACTATATACTATTGCAACAAGAACAAAAGGAAATCAGAAAGTAATCACTAATCAGAATGGTTTACTTATAGATGATAATGCAGAAGACTTTTTTAAAGCACTTGAATATATATATATAAACAAAAACAAAATAAAAGAGCATGAAATACGTCAGTCATTAGCAAATTGTACATGGAAAAGTATTGTTAATGAAATATTAAAACCTATTTTACAAAAGATTTAACAATTATAATATTAAATACTATGAATATTCTTGTTCTAGATTTAGGAAATTATATTGATTATCCTTTAGGTGGGCAATTATCATTTGCTAAGAATCTAATTACTGCATTTGGGAAAGATGCGAAACTCGTGGGTATTTCAACTGAAAAAGACGAAATAATCGGCAAATGGCATAAAAAAGTTATAAATAATATTGAATATGATTATTATTCTGTTGCATATGTAAAAAAAACATTTAAACGTCCTTTCATACCTAGAAGGATTACCTCATTTTTTCAACTCAAGCCACACATAAAAAATATATTAAATACAATAAACTATGATTTAATATTTATACAGGCTCCAGAGTTACTTCTATGCTTAAGTGATCAATATCTATCTAAAACTTTCGTTGTATTACCAGGTGTTGAAAATCCACTAATTATTTCACGATATCCCTTTGCAAAAAAATTAAAAGATTTATACGATTTTTTATTTATCAACAAACTCAAAAAAGTTAAATACATATTTGCAAGCGCCGATGAAGCAGAAATACAAAATCTACTAAAAAGAAGTAAAGGAGCAATACAGAGGGAGCAAATAATTAAATACCCAACAAGATATGACTCCTCGATTTATTACTACCAAAATAGAGAAGAGATAAAACAATATTTAAACTTAGATCTAAATACAAAAATAATTACTACAGTCGGACGTTTAGCTTGGTTTAAAGGGTGGAAATTTATGATAGATGCCTTCAATATAGTACAACAAAAATATTCAGAGAAAATACATTTTTATTTCTTAGGGAATGGAGAAGATAAAGAAAATATACAAAACTACATTAAAGAAAAACATTTAGAAGATAAAATAACACTACTCGGGAATCAACCTCCAATTCAAGTTGCGCATTATTTAAATGCATCAGACGTTTTTATTATGGGATCATATAAAGAAGGTTGGTCTACAACTCTTGTAGAAGCGTGCGCTTGTTGTGTACCTTGTGTCGTCACTAATTTCAGCAGCGCAGAAGAAATGATAGAAAACGGTATCAATGGATATGTTATTAAAACCCGTTCAGAAGAAGAGTTTGCTAATCAAATTATAAAATCCCTAATATTTGACAGAGCAAAAATAATTGAATTTAACAAGAAATATAAATCGCTTGCTGTAAATAAGATGAGAGAAAGTCTAGAAAATAACATGCACTTTTAAATATGAAGACAATAATACAAATTAACTCTTTTGACAGCGGTTCAACAGGGAATATAGCTAAACAAATTAACTCTGAAGCAAATAAAAAAGGATATAATACTTATTTTATATTTGGTCGTTATTGGAAAAAAAAATACAAACTCCCTTCAAACCAATTAAAAATTGGAAACATATTTGATTCATTTATTCATCTTTTAATTGGTAGATTATTTGACTCTGTAGGACTAGGCAGTATATATTCGACAAAAAAATTAATAAAGGCCATAAATAAATTAAAACCAAGTATTATTCATTTACACAACATACATGGATATTATATTAATTACCCATTGTTATTTAAATATTTATATAAAAAGAAAATCCCAGTAGTCTGGACATTACATGATTGCTGGAGTTTTACGGGGCATTGCAGCTACTTTGATTTCAATCAATGCACTCAATGGAAAGAAGGTTGCATTAAATGTTCACATATTAAAGAATATCCAAAATCTTTCTACATTGATAGGAGTTCTAAGAATTTTAAGCTAAAAGAAAAATATTTTACTTTAATATCCCAACAATTAACAATTATACCTGTTAGTTATTGGCTTGAAAGTTTATTAAAAGAATCGTTTTTCAAAAATTCCGCCATACAAGTTATCCATAACGGGATTGATTTAAATATCTTCATGCCTAGTCCTTCTAAATATATATTGGAAAAATACAAATTACAAAATAAAATATCCATATTAGGCGTAGCCTCTCCATGGTCTAAACGAAAAGGACTGGATGATTTTATAAAATTAAGACATTTACTTTCTGACAAATATACAATTATACTTGTAGGTTTAACACAAAAACAAATAACAAAATTACCTAAAGGCATTATTGGTATAGAAAGGACTCAAGATGTAAATGAACTAGTTAAAATTTATTCAACAGTTGATATATTCATTAATACCACATATGAGGATAATTATCCAACTGTAAATCTAGAAGCTATTGCATGTGGAACCCCCGTCATAACTTACAATACAGGCGGCTGCTCTGAGTCAATAAATAATAACATAGGATGTATTGTAGAGCAAGGCAATATACAAAAAATAATAGAAGCTATAAATATATTCTCCCAAAAGGACAGAAATCAGCTCAGAAATTCATGTAGAAATCATGCAATTCAAAATTTCAGTAAGGAATTATGTTATAATAATTATATAGAACTTTACGAAAATATCTTATCACAAAACAATAATAATTAACTTATGTCAATATTTAAAGACAAAGTCCTGTTGATTACAGGCGGTACAGGATCATTTGGAAATGCTGTACTTCGTAGATTCTTAGATTCAGATATCAAAGAAATCCGTATTTTCAGTCGTGACGAAAAGAAACAGGATGACATGCGTCATCGTTTACAGAATCCGAAAGTAAAATTTTACATTGGAAATGTTCGTAACAAAACATCAGTAGATGTGGCAATGCGTGGCGTCGACTATGTATTTGCAGCTGCAGCATTGAAACAAGTACCAAGTTGCGAGTTTTTCCCTATGGAAGCTACGCGTACTAATGTACTCGGGACTGAAAATGTATTACTTTCAGCTATTGAACATGGAGTAAAAAATGTAGTGGTTCTTTCTACTGATAAGGCTGCCTACCCTATTAATGCTATGGGTATATCAAAGGCCTTAATGGAAAAAGTTGCAATTGCAAAAGGACGTGAATTGGGAGAAGATGCAGCTACCACTATCTGCTGTACCCGCTATGGTAATGTAATGGCAAGCCGTGGTTCAGTAATTCCATTGTGGGTTGACCAGATGATGGAAGGAAAGCCTATTACTATTACTGACCCGAATATGACCCGCTTTATGATGACACTGGATGACGCTGTTGATTTGGTAATCTATGCGTTTACTCATGGAAAAAACGGTGATTTGTTTGTACAAAAAGCTCCGGCTGCTACATTGGACACATTAGCTACAGCTCTGAAAGAAATCTATGCTAAAGTTAATCCTAAATATGGCGAAACTGAGGTTAAGGTTATTGGAACTCGCCATGGTGAAAAACTGTATGAAACATTGGTTACTCGCGAAGAAATGGCAAAAGCAATTGACATGGGCGATTACTACCGTATCCCATGCGATACCCGCGACTTAAATTATGACAAATTCTTTGTAGAAGGCAGCGAAGAGGTTTCTAAGATTGAAGACTATCATAGCCACAATACCACTCGCTTGGATGTAGAGGGAATGAAAAAACAATTGATGCGTCTGCGTTTCATCCAGGAAGATTTGGGATTGATTGAAAAAGCAAAAGGAAAAGAAATCCGTTCTGAATAAATTAATAATCATCTGAAACTTATGAATATTCTGGTTACAGGTGCCAAAGGATTTGTGGGGCGCAATCTAGTATCGCAGCTCCACAATATCCGTGATGGCAAAGCAAAATATTATGATATTGCCGGTCAGGAAATAAATGTTTATGAATATGATATAGACAGCGATCCTGCTGAGTTGGAAGTATATTGCAAAAATGCTGATTTTGTATTTAATTTGGCAGGAGTCAATCGCCCCAAAGACCAAAGTGAATTCATGAAAGGTAATTTTGGATTTGCTTCTACTCTATTAGATACACTAAAAAAATATAACAATACTTGTCCGGTAATGATTTCTTCGTCTATTCAAGCAGAATTAGATAATCCTTATGGAGAATCTAAACGCGCAGGAGAAAACCTGATGTTTGATTACGCCAAAGAAACCGGAGCAAAAGTCTTAGTATATCGTTATCCAAATCTATTTGGTAAATGGTGTAGACCTAATTATAACAGTGCTGTTGCCACTTTCTGTAATAACATCGCTCATGATTTACCTATTCAGGTAAATGACCCGAATGTAGTCATGCATTTGGTATATATCGATGATGTAGTAGATGAATTGATTGCTGCGCTGAGTGGGAAAGAACACTATGAAGGCAAATTCTGCGTAGTTCCTACAGTCCATACTATCACATTAGGAGGAATTGTTGAATTACTATATTCCTTCAAGAACAGCAGATCGGATTTGAGTATTGCAGACATGAATGATCCGCTAACTAAAAAATTATACTCGACCTATTTGTCTTATTTACCAACGGA
>OHEP01001050.1_pt1 | contig 15608 bp, 15 predicted proteins | sample 1567271 | NCBI WGS metagenome assembly OHEP01 (sample SAMEA3879577, study PRJEB24766) | human gut metagenome | biome: human-associated habitat; feature: feces | place: USA | collected 1985/1987
CTATCATAGATGGCATCAATATCATAGCGATGCATGTCCTCCCGCACGCGCTTAACCAGCTCCTCCGACGCTACATCTGCCAGATACACAAGCGCATAGTCCGTCCGTGTGCGCTCCCCAATCGTATCCTGCTCCACGCGCAATTTTGCATCCTTGATCCGCCGCCGGATCAACGCGGTACTCTGCCGGAATCCCTCATTAAAGCTGTCCTTCGGTCCACGCATGCCCGCTTCTGTATCATTTTCAGAAATTCCTCTAAGTGGTAATTTCTTCGACGATACGATCATTGACCTCGCATAACCATCAATGAAGATCGCCGTATCACCCTTCAGAATCGAACCGACGGTTTTATCAAAGGAGGTTTCCTCCTTGATATCCGCCGTCTGAACCTCCTGATATAAGATGCTGTCCCAGACATCCTTCGCCGAATTTCCGCGCCATTCATACGAAAGCGGCTTCAGGATTGTCTCCTCGATCATGCCGTTATTCGTCAAGCCATCGATATATACAACATGCATATACACCATGCCCTCCGCCCGCTCCATCGCGAAAGACTTCTGCACTACATCCCCACAGTTTTCAAACAGGATGCCGAGCACCTTTTTATTCTCAGCTAAGCTCCGCCGCAGAGGCACCTTGAGCTTATTGTTATCATCATACAGATCTTCTAAGTCCATAAAAAAACCTCCAAACTATACATAAGCTAGTATGTATGGTTTAGAGGTTTTTATGCAGAACCGCATGTGCCGTTGCTGTGTCAAAATAAACATGTTCCCGTAATTAACAGAATATCCAATATTGGCATACTTAAGATTTCATTTTTAGGTCCTAGTACGACGGCTAAAGGTAGACCGTTTGTTAACCCTTTAGATAGACATAAAAAATCAGGAGTTACTACATAAGATACAGTAAAAGAATCATCTGCAAGTGTTATTACATCTCCCTCATGCAATTCATACACCATGCCGGTCTGAATTGAATATCCATTAATTTTCGTTCCATTTGCACTTTGAAGATCTTCTACACCATAATTTTCATTTTCCATATGATGAAATTTACCAAGTATATACGCATCTTTACTAATGCAAAAATACTCCTTTTCATTTAAAAGTATTATATTTTTGGTATACATAATTCCTATCCTATCTACAGACGCTTTACTTTAATCATTTGATTTATTGATCATTTCATTCCACAATTACATATAAATATATGATCTGAGTTTTTCATTCCGCAATTATTACAGGTCCATGTTCCAACAGAAGGATTTGCTGTTGCTGTTTGAGCACTTGCCCGCAAAGGTTTTGGCGTTCCACAGGAACAGGTTGTCATATATCTGTCGTTCATCTTATTACACTGTGGACACACCCACACCCTTCCTGTAGAGATATCACTCTTCAGCGCACGCACCTTATCCGCCGCTACCATACGTTGTATCTCTATTTCATCAAACTCAGGCTCTCTGGGTTTTATAAACAATGTAACAATATATGCAAGTCCTCCAAACAAAAATCCGAGTACATACCAAGCGGATGATTCCCTTCGCTTCTTTTCCATCGCAGCTCCACATATATACGCCCACACAAAAGCCCATATCAATACAAAAATAATTCTCATTTTTTATTTTCCTCCCCTTCTTCTAAAGTTTTTTATTGTGTCGAGCATTCATCATTTTGCGACTTTTTCATACCGCACTTGCATATATATACATGTCCGGAGTTTTCCGCTCCGCAATTTTTACATATCCACGTCTCAACAATAGGTTTTGTGACTTTTTGAGATACTACCTTATGAGGTTTTCTCGTTCCACACGAACAAGTGTATATTTTGGCATCATTAACTTTCCTACATAAAGGGCACGCCCATACTCTTCCTAATTCAATGTCGCTTTTCATGACACGTACTTGATCTGCCTGTACAATTCTCTTAATTTCTGCTTTATCGACTTCTTCCGTATTGTCCTTTATGAAAAATATGACTATACGAGTCCAAACGCCAAATATAAATCCAAGCACATACCATGCTGTTGGATCATACCCCTTTCTTTCCATTGCCGCTCCACATTCAAAAGCAAAAAAAACTCCTGAAATAACATATAACGTTATTGTTACCATTGACGTCCTCGCTCCTCTATTTCTTTAATTTTTTCAAATGCTGCACCCGCTTTTATAGTACTTGGACGCATTTCGTATTCAACCCCCATGTCGATTTTTGCAGATTGAGATGCAGTTTTTGCACAGGAACATCTTTTTTTCCAAAATATATATGATAAAATAGAACAAGTATTTTATTAAATTGAGTTATTAAAAGGAGACTCCAAGCTATGTATCATATTGTTATTTGTGATGATGATACTTTATTTATAGATCATATGAAATGTTTATTGCTTCGCGCAGGACTACCATCAGAAACCTGCAAATTCTACAGCTACCTCTCAGCAAGTGAATTCGAAGCAGACTTTCCAAATTTCTATACGATTGATTTACTGATCTTAGATATCCAACTTCCAGATGTAAATGGAACGGTATTTGCTAAATCTTTTCGCGAGAAATTCCCAAGCTCCACACTGGTTTTCTGTTCCGGGAAGCAGTCGCCAACACCAGAGTCTTTTGAGTCTGAACCATACCGCTATCTGCTTAAAGCATGGTCTGATGAACATATGGTAGAGAAGCTCACACATGTTATAGCGCATATTCAGACCGAGAAAACAGAGCCTTTTATCCATGCCGGATGGTACAGCACACAACTGAAGCTCCCTGCCTCCGAGATTATGTATATCGCACGCGGACGTGGCTGTTCTAAGATTTATGTATCTAAGAAAAGCCCCTATTATACTTACAATGACAAGATCTTATGCAAAAGTTCTCTGAGTGATCTGCATGCATTACTGCATGATTTTTATTTTGCATATGCGCATAACAGTTACTTAGTGAATCTCCAACATGTAACATACCTGAATACGACCGAACTGACACTGTCGGATAATAGCATGCTGACGATCTCTCGCTCCAGACAGAAAGAGTTTCAGGCAATGTTTTTCCGTTATATGAAATCACAGGATTAGGAGGCAGTATGGATTATATTATCTTGTTGTTTTGTTGCGTAGCAGAATACCTTATATTTTCGGACTTTTTTGACGCTTTTTTTGTAATTCGTCCGAATTTTCAACCCCTCCGAAACCGCCTATTGATTGCGATTCCTTTTATCGGCATTTATTTTGGCATCAACACATTGCATATTTCCTACCTGAATATGCTTTCTTTCATTTGCCTGTTACTTCTTTACTCTTTTCTTTATGAAGCAAGCTTGAAAGAACGACTGCTGTATATCGTATTTTTGTGTGCGATTTTCTTCGGCTGCGAATTTTTATTTGCAGTTTTATTGAATCTGCCTGCATACCTTTTTCATTCCAGCAGTGTTGCGAATCTGTCCACGATTCCTTGGCAGATATTTACTTTGAAGCTCCTGACCTATCTGATCTGCTGCCTGTATAAGCAGACCTCTGTCAAATCTGCTGCCCGCATGGATCGAAAGATTTTCGCATGCTATTTGTGTATTCCAATTGCATGCATTGCAATGATGCTGCTCACATATTATTCTGGTCTGGACTTCGCATCATCTCCACGCATGCGGATATTGCTCTGCGTATTTTTTGCGATCATGCAGTTTGGCAATATTCTGATCTTCCGCGCATTCCAGAGATACACGGAACAGCTCAATCACAACCTGCAGAACAGCCTGATCATCTCCGATCAGTCGCTTCGACTGAGTTATTATCAGAAGCTGCTCACAATGGATGAACATTTGCAGGAGCTGGTGCACGATACGACCCATTACATGAAAGCCATCCGCATACTGCTTGACGACGGACATCCAGATCAGGCACTTGCGCTCATTTCCGAATTGGATACAAAGTTAGATACAACCATCCTTACGCGCTATTCCAAAAACGATATTCTGAATGCAATTCTAACTGAGAAATCTGAACTTGCCCAATCGCAGAATATCCAGATGTCGATAGATGTACTCCCGGATATTACGTTTGCCGAATTACCGTCCGCGGACATAATATCCATTCTGTCAAATCTGCTTGATAACGCCATTGAAGCATGTCTGGCGCGCGATAATTCTCGTGTTGTACAACTGACTATTACAAAGAAAAATGAAAATAACTTCTATGTGATTATCGTGAAAAATACCTATGACAAAGCACCAGTTTTACGTGATGGACAATTCGTCTCTACCAAGACGGACACGAAGCTGCACGGCATCGGCACCAAAAGTATCCGGCATGCCGTGGAGAACAATCATGGTTTTGTCAATTACTCTATCGAAGAAGGATTCTTCGTGGCGACTGTGGTATTACCAATAGCATTAAACGTGTAGGTTCCTTAAATGCTACAATTAGTTGCATTTCTAAAAATCTCTTTACAATCTGCTGTAATTCATGATACAGTTTCTTTGTTGTCGAGAAGCGCTCGTTCATAGCGTAGTTCGGTAACAGTCTATTAATTTATATTTTTATCTTCGATTCTTCGAATACTAATCATTACCCTTTTTGCGCGCAAATTTTAATTATTACTCATTAAACAACTTTAATTTCATGCACACATCTATTTTTTAGGAGGAACAGCTTATGACGAATGAAACAATAACCACAGACACACAGAATACATTCTATCAGACCGTAAACGAACTCGAAGAAGCTATGAAAACACAAAACCTATATTCAGAATATATCAGACTTGACGAAACATGGAAAAAACGCTTCGCTGATTACATGACGGGAAAGAAAACAATGCCACTTACTTACGATCCATTCTTCAAATGTATGTTTCACCCGGACAGACATCCTGATTGGTTGTCAAATCTGCTCAGTGCCATTTTGGGTGAATCCGTCGTTGTGGAACGGCTTTTGCCATCGGAAAATACAGCCATCTCCATTGATTCCCTGCTAATCATGGATATCGTTGTCCGATTAAGTAATGGCTCACTTGCAAATGTCGAAATTCAGAAGATTCCATATATGTTCACTGCTGAACGCATTTCCTGTTACTCTTCTGACTTGTTGCTTCGTGAATACACACGCCTAAAAGAGAACAAAAAATTTATGTATTCTGACATGAAAAAAGTATACACCATTATTCTATATGAAAAAACAGGTGCTGATTTTAAAAATCCGCTATTGCATGGTGCTTATATCCATCACGGTAAAACACGATTTAACACCGAACTCACGTTGGAACTCCTGCAGGAATATTTTCTGATTGCACTTGATGTATTCTGTCAAAACGGATATACTGATGATAAGAATCTAGATACACGGGAAACCATTGATTCAAATATGAATGATTTGGAAGGCTGGCTTTCTATCCTGACCGCAGAGACAATCGCGGATGTGGAGCGCGTGATCAGACGCTATCCGTGGAGCGAAACGATATTCCGTGAAATGAGTACATATGTTAATAAACCTGAGGAGGTGATTCACATGTTTTCAGAAGCGTTAAAAATTGCAGATAAAAATACAGTGAAATACATGATTGAAGAACTGCAGGATGAATTACAACTGGCTGAAAAAAAGCAAAAACAGGAAGCGGAATTGCGAAAGCAAGAGGAAGAAAAACGAAAGCAGGCTGAAGATGAATTACAGCGATCAAAAGAAGAAATTGCGCAGTTGAAAGCATTGTTAGCTAAAAAGCAATAATCCAGAATGGCACCGTTTTATGACGGTGCCATTTTATATCAAATAATTATTTCGTATTCTCAGCTTCACCGATACACAATCGTCTCCTGTGTCTCCCCGGTATTCCGGTTCCAGATTACCCGCATATCCACACCATCTTCATAATTGCCCGGTCCCAGATCATAGATAATGAAATCATCACTCACCACCAACGATTTTATGCTCTTATTCTCATCCGGGTTAATCGTAAACAGTTCGACTTCCGACTCACCATCGAACGATCTGTATTTTATGCAGACGCCATCATCCACGCTCTGTGCATAAAAGGCATCTCCTTTATAAACATTCAGGCAATACACGTCAGACGCAATCTTCTCCAATTCCTTTTCCTCTTCATTCCAAACCTTTAATTGATGATCCAATAAAACTACCGCATTGTCTGATAGTTCATATCTGCTTCCATAAATAACGCCCTCATATAAATCAAAAAGTTCCGTATCTACATTGAGCAAGTGCCGCATACGTCCAACCTCTATCGGCTGACTCCAATCCCATTTATCCAGATTCAGACAGTAGTATTGGCACGCTTTTTGAAGCACCAGATGATGATCCCGGATTCCAAATGCCAGCGAACCTTCACCCATATTCTCATAAATGATCTGTGCACGGGTTCCTTCTTTGTCGATACGATAGATTCGATTTCCTATCTGAATATAGAAATACTCATTATAATAATAGAGCTTTGAACGGACAGAATAATAGATTGCATCCCCATAATCAAATGTATAAAATTCCTCATATGTACCTTCCGGAGAGAGACGATAAATTACATTGTTCCCGCATTTTTTCAACTCATCTACATGGTCATAGTTTCCAAGCTCCACCCGGCTTTTATAGAAATACACATAGCCATCCACAACGAGTGCCTCATTTGCATAATTTCCACTTTGCAGATCGATTTCCTGATTAACCCCGGAAAATGGATTCTCAAACAGCCGGTTCTTTGCCTTTTGTGCAGCATGTCGTTTGTAAAATCCCCCGCCGCCAATAGCACAGGCAACAAGTATCATTGCAAATATAATTATCTTTTGTTTCCGGCTTAGAGACATCCCATTCTCCCTTCAATCTATCGTCATCCAAATCCGATCACATGCTTTCCCTTCCATTCCGGTATAGGTATCACGGAATGAAAAGATAATCGTGCAGGTTCCATATTCATAATAAAGATCCTTCATTGAACTAATCTTTTTTTCTTCATCTGGTTTTCCCATCGCTGCAAGTATCTCCTCATACGTGCTCGTCTGACTGAGTCCATTGCACAACATAAATTGTTCGTCGAACCATATCGTATGAATCGGACAATTCACAGCGGCTGTCTCCTTCGTGCCTGTATTGATTACCGATACATCAAACTCACTCTTAAAATCACGCGCCTCCATCTTGCAGATTGCTGTCTCATATGACTTATACCCCTCTATCATCAGAGAAGCTGGTTGTCCCAGCATGATCTTCGCATCACTTTCATTCATGCTGTACCCTGCGTCATACAGATCTGTCATTGTACACGGAAATGTCATAACCTTCCCGGCAATCGCAAATTCCATACTGGATGCATCCTTCGTCGTAAATGGAATGTCCGTATAAGCAACGGGCTCTTTCTCTTTTCGAAGGCTTACCTTCTCCGATGCCTCAGGATCTGTCAGGAACCAAACGACAAAGCCGATTACTCCAAGTATGATCACAACCATGATCACTTCTCTGATCGTACGCTTTACCTGCCTTTTCTTCTTTGCCTGCAAGTCCTGCATGAACTGCTCATAGACTTCATCTCTTTCGGTATTCTCTTCCATTGCTATTCCTCCCATGTTTACCGGTACGCGATTGTCTGCTGTATCTCTCCAGTATGCCGGTTCCAGATCACCCGCGTATCGACAGCTTCTTGCTCCCTTTGACACTAATCACCCACATTTACCCACATCACAGGTCGAACGCCGTTATAAGAATCTGGATAGTCCTGATCCCATTTTCCCTCGTATCCAATCACTAAGATCGTGTAATCCTTCATACCTGTTGACCGCAGCATCCACGGTAACCGCTCCGTACCATCAGGCAGATGCCGGGAATATGAATACATCGCCGGAAGCTCCTCGATTATAATATCTGTAAATATCGCCTCCCGCTTCTGCAATACTGCTCTCGATGGTTTTCGCCCAAGGCCAGATGCATCCGTTAAGCGATTTCCATAATACTGCTCCGCTTCCTTCCAGCTCAGCAGGAATATCTTATCCTTTGTATCCGGTCTGCTCTCCCGTACCTGTACATCCCCGGATGGGTCCACATGCGCAGCAAATCCCACCGTAGACGGATTCTCCAGCGTAGTCTCCCGGATACTTGCCTGTTCTGTCTCGTCAAATGCCTCTGCATAGAACTCCTGATTCAGCCACGACCGTATCTGCGAATCCTCCCATATTACACATTTCAGACTATCCGAGAATCGTTGATAGGCAATCACATCATGGGATATGAGCAGCATAGCATCCCCATCCTTATCCAGCACATCCCAGCAGATCGGATCTTCTGTCTCCGGATCTCCATCCTGTTCGTAGGTTCCCATCTGCACGATATCACCAACTTCTGCACGTTTAAGCTCGACCGTCTCCAATACTTCTGCTTCCACTGCAGCGACCGTTGTCGCCTCTGTGGATTCTGTGCTTTGCTGTGCACACCCGCTGAGCAGGCACAGAATCATGAATCCCAATACACCTGTTTTTTTCATACCTTTATTTTTCTGCCTCATACCGCCCCTTGAAATATGCAAGCAGCTCCTTATAATCCTGCATAGAATGATAGAAGCGAACCGTGTCTGTATATTCACTGCCATTCCATTTATATGCATACGTAACTACGAAACAGGCACCCGGATTCTTGAACTTCAGAATCTTCTCAACCGGCAAAGCCACCTGCTCAAAGGTACCGTTCTCGATCATCTCCTGAAAAACCGGCTTCTCCTGAATACGCTTCAACAGGAAATCCTTATGCTGAATCATCTTGATTGCTTTCTGCTCCATGTCTCGGCTATCCATTGCCTGTCCGACATGTGTTACACTTACCCCCTGCGCCTGGACAGTCTGAACTCTATATGCACCCAGTCCGGTTGCTCCCAGAAAAGCATCCTCATTCAAATGTACAACATACGCATGTTTGGCATTATCAATCAGCACCGCATGTAACACATCGGTATATGTAATAAGCTTTCTCTTATAATTTGTCTTGTAGATCAGACAGCAAAGCAGCACGACAAAGCTTACGACTCCCAGTATCGTGTTTACCTTTCCATCCTCATAGTCTCCAGTCACTGTCATCCATGCGGTATACAGAAGTCCGCCAATTGATGCCAGCAACAGCACCAGCCATGTCAGAAATCCCGGAACTGACATATTCCGTATCGTTCTCGGTGGATAGCTGTACAGCTTCATATCCTGTGCGCTCGCAGGTGTCTCCCATTTTCTCTGATCCCAATTCACATCAAATAGTTTTTCTTCGCTCATTTTGTTACCTCTTTCAAATGTAATTTTTTTCATTCTACCATCTGCATAACAGTTTTTCGATTCATTTTCCGCGAATCGAAGATTTTTTCCGTTAACCCCAAGTTTTGCATGATTCCCTGTTCATTACAATTCATCTGTCCGTTTTTGCATAATCAGATGCAATTTTTGCATGAATCAGGCCAAATTTTTCAACAGCAGATTAAAATGATTATCTACTATACTTTGTCGCTATACAACAACATAACTGTGTTTTGTGGAAATATATTTGTGGGCACACAAAAAAAGAGGTGCTCTGCACCTCTCTCTTGTTTTCCTGTTTACTTATGCTTCCTTCTGCAAATTCCGTATCACGATCTGCTCCTGATTATAGATATGTTCCTTCATAATCTTCTGTGCTGTCTCTACGTCGCCCTTCAAAATCGCCTCTGTAATCTGATCATGCTCCCGGATCAGATTCTCATGATACGAAAAATCCTTAACATATTCAAACCGGTATCGATACACCTGTTCCCGCAGATTCATCGCAATCGTAATCAGCTTCTGGTTCTTCGATGCCCGGTAGATTGTGTTGTGGAAACGTTCATCCCCCTCCACAATTGCCTGCACATTTCCTGATTTGACCGCTTCACGAAATGCCACGCATGCCTGTTTTATCTCTGTTTTATCATTCTCATCCAACCGCTCGCAGGCAAGCTTGACCGACAATGAATCAATTGCCATTCGAACCTCCAAGGCATCTTTTAAGTCACGCACTGTAATCTTCGCAACCTCCGCACCTTTCCGCGGAATCATAACAACCAGACCTTCCAGCTCCAGCATCCGGATTGCCTCACGTACCGGTGTCCGGCTGACGCCAAGCTTGTTCGCCAGCGTCACTTCCATCAGACGCTCTCCCGGCTGCAGTTCTCCCTGTATGATTGCCTTGCGTAATGTATGAAATACAACCTCCCGAAGTGGAAGATACTCATCGATATTCATATCCAACTTCATATCTGCTACCTCCTTACCTTCCTGTCAAAACTTTTATCCATTCCGATTTTCATTACCTTCTTCGTTCCCCATATACATCAAAATAAATTCAACGTGTATACAATATACATTACTATGCATAGACAAATATTTCAAGCATATTTTTTATTTCTACCAGAGTATTTTTCTCAAAAGGTATGATTATTTCTCACGATTCTGCAAAAATCTCAGCCAACTCTAACACGGCTGTGTCACATATACCTCGGAAAGTCCGTACTGCTGCCGGATTTTCTCTGCCGCCTGCTCTGCAGTCGCTTTCTCTGTATATAAACCAAACACCGTCGGTCCGCTGCCGCTCATGATCGCATTTTCGGCACCAGACTCTTTCATTGTCTGTTTGATCTCCTCGATCTGCGGATAAAGCTTCGTTGTGACTGTCTCCAAGACATTTTCCATGCGGCTTGCCACACCGGACAGATCTCCCTGCTTCAGCGCGTCCACCATACCCGCAACATCCGGGTGGTGCTGCAGCTCGTTCGCATGCAGGTTCTCATATATCATCTTCGTGCTGACCGATATCGTCGGTTTCGCCACAACGACAAAACAATCAGGCAGCGGTGCCACCTCTGTCAGCACCTCGCCGATGCCCTCGGAAAGCGCGGTTTTTGCCATGATACAATATGGCACATCCGCCCCCAGCTTCACACCAAGCTTCATCAATTCCTGATCACTGACGTCCAGTCCATACAACTCCCGCATCGCGTGAAATGCCGCGGCGCAATCCGTACTGCCACCTGCCATACCGGCTTCGACCGGGATTCGTTTCACCAGCTCCACATGGACATGCCCGGTCAGATGATACGTTTCCCCCATCAGTGCGATTGCTTTGTAGATAAGATTACGCGCATCACACGGCACGAATGCCTTGTCACACGCCAGTGTGATTGTCAGCGTATCCGCTTCCTCCACCGTAAATGTCAATGTATCATATAAGCTTAGATTCTGCATGATCATGCAGACATCATGATAACCATCCTCGCGTCTTCGCAAAACATCCAATGCCAGATTCACCTTTGCATATGCATTTCTCGTTAACGTTTTCATTCTTGAAAGCCTCCCGTTACAAACAATCTGTTTTTATTATACCAACGCAAGCGTTTCTTCACAATCTATTTATTTTCTCATAACGGCAGAAATCCATGCCGCATCTGCAACATGGATTTCCGTGGTTTTCTATTTACTTTGTATAATATAGGAAGATCTAAGATTTCACGATCAGCAGCCGGTCACCTTCCGATACATAATCAGACTCCAGATTGTTCAACTGCTTGATAGCATCAATGGACGCATAATATTTTTTCGCAATGCTCCACATGCTGTCGCCCTTCTGCACGACATATCCAACGATGCCCGGCTGTGCCGCCTTCTTCGCCTCATCAATCGGCAGGATCTGCAGATCCGTCATCGCCTGACTCTCACCCTTTGCAAAGACGGAGATGTTCAGGTTGATCTGTGCCTTAATCTCGATTTCTTCACTATTTAATAACGACGCAGTAAGCTGGTCGATGCACGGATGGATACGCACCGAGTCCTCCTGCGCGAGCGGTACCGTATCCGCCGTATACGAAAATGGAATCTCCACCTCGACACTGCTCATCGGATCATCTCCGGTCGCAATATACAGCACACAGCATTTTACAACGCCTGTGATCTCTGCCCCATTTTCCCCGACAACAACATCATCAATATCGACATCGCCATACACATGACAGATCTGCAGCAGCTTCGCCTTATCTCCACCGATCTGTTTTCTGGCAGACACTTTTGCCTTCGCTGCATTGCGCAGCAGCAGGTTCTCATAATCCATCACCTCAAACTGCGGTACAAGCTCCGCGCTCGGCGAATACACATCGGACAGCATCCGGCATGAACAGTCCTCATACAACTTGATATTCATATCAATATTATAGTCACAGCCAAACACGCGATCCTCACCATCCGCATCCTGCCGGATTGTGATCTCCCCCTTGCCAAGCACATAATCGACATCCAGCACCATGCCCTCTGCTGCACCACTGCAAGGCACCTCACGATAGAGCGACCGCACCGAGAAAATGGACTGTACCGGGAGCCGTTCCTCGCCCCCTTTATATAAGATGAAGATTTCGATTTCTCCACGCACCAGAAGCTTCTCATCCCCCGCCTTCGTCTCCATGTTCCGAAGTGCGACACATTGCCACAAAATCTCCTGGATATTCGGTTTGTTCTGCGGGATTTCCAGCTCCTCCCGCACCTTCAGGACATCGCGCTTGGCGAGCACAACCTGACTATATGTAACGTCGCGATACTGACAGGCAACGCCTTCCCCCTGCTCGATCCCTGTCGCCGCATCGATGCACATCTCTTCATACACATTAACACTTGTTCCGATCAGTCCGCGAACCTCCAGCTTGCGCGAATTGATCATGCTCACCGTCAGATCCTCCAACTGACTGTGGCAATCCACCTGACTGGAGGAAGACACGCCATCGCAGTTGACAACATCCTCAAATGGAATCTCACTCTGGAACTGGCACAGCCGCGGGATATCGCCCCCGGTACGATACAGCACACGCACGCAGACCGATCCGGTGATCCGCACTTTTCCATCCTCCGGAATCATGGACTCCAACAGAATATGACCTTCCTTGGCAACGATTTTTTCCATATCGCCTTTACTATCCGGAATCGTAAAATCATCATCGACTGTTATCTGTGAATATTTGGACTGCGTCAACACGCTTGTATGTATTTCCTTCTTCGAAAATTCCATAGCTCCCTCCACCAAACTAGATTCTTACCCTCTGCTTTATATGTATTCCAATGCTCTCTGAATTATGATAATTTACCGTAAATATTTTTGCGCGCATATAGAAGCCGTACTTACGATACATTCAATACCGGCAGCTCCAGCCGCGGCAACCGGATTACAATATACGGATACATCGACGATGTTCCTGTCTGCCCGTCAGGCGTGTTGGAATCTGTCCCTGATGCAACACCGGAAATGTCCCCCTCCATCTCAGCCTCGGTCTTCAGATCGGTCTTTATATAGATTGCCCGGTCAGTCTTATACAGCTCCTCCACAACCACACACAGATTGGTACGGTCGTGTTCCCCATATCCAACCACAATATACAGATGATCCTTCGTCGTATAACTCATCTGGAATGCATGCAGCTTCTTCTCCTCTATGATCTGCCGCAGATCATCCGGCAGTTCTGTCTCTGCGCACACCGTAAAATCCAGATCCTGTCGTTCTCTCGCCTCCTGCTTGCGACACCCGGATGACACACACGCCAGCGCAACCAGAACCAAAATCATAAACTGCCTCCCGCTTCGCCCTTTATTCAACATTTTCTCATTACAATCCCCCATGATCCCCCATTTCTTCATCCGCGTTCTATCTCAAATCCTTGCAGATGATAAAACGTTTCATCTACGCAGGTTGCGCAAACGAAACTATTTTGCTAAAATATATGTGGTTTTTTCCGCCCTATGCGTAAAACCACAAATATAAATATAAGAGGCGTAATCATGTCAAAGAAAATTAACCGAAACGATCCTTGCTGGTGTGGCAGCGGCAGAAAATACAAAGTCTGTCATGAAATGTTCGACGATAAGATTGCAAAAATTGCACATCAGGGGCACATCGTTCCTACTCATAACCTAATCAAAAATGCAGAGCAGATTGAGAAGATCAAGGAAAGTGCAAAAATCAACATCGCTGTACTGGATGAGATTCAGAAGACAATCCATGAGGGTATGTCTACCGCAGAGATCGATAAGATCGTCTACGATATGACAACCGATATGGGCGGTATTCCAGCACCATTAAACTACGAAGGATTCCCATACAGTGTATGTACTTCCGTCAACGATCAGGTCTGCCACGGATTCCCATCACCAGATGTTATCTTAAAATCCGGTGATATCATCAACGTAGACTGCTCTACAATCCTGAACGGCTATTTCTCCGACTCCTCCCGTATGTTCTGTATCGGTGATGTCAGCCCGGAGAAGAAGAAACTCGTTGATGTCACAAAGGAAGCAATGCTCAAAGGTCTCGAACAGGTAAAACCTTGGGGCTTCCTCGGCGACATGGGGCAGGCAGTGCATGATTATGTCTATGCAAATGGATATTCTGTTGTCCGCGAAATCGGTGGACACGGTGTCGGCATCGAGTTCCACGAAGAACCTTGGGTAAGCTACAACTCTAAAGCAGGTACAGAAATGCTTATGGTTCCTGGCTTCATGTTCACGATCGAGCCGATGATCAACGAGGGGACCGAGGAGGTATTCGTGGATGGCGACGACGACTGGAGTGTATACACGAAGGATGGAAAAGCATCCGCCCAGTGGGAGATCCAGGTGCTGGTAACTGAGGATGGTCATGAGGTGCTTTCCTGGTAGCTTGCAGAGTACATAAAAAGAGACGGCGTCAAACCGTCTCTTTTTTGTACCCAAGGTGGGCGTTCTTCACAGCCGAAGGGGGATAAAAAACTGTGAAGAAATATCTATATAAAGGAAATTGTTGTTAGTCGAGCCAGATAACAATTGCGCGCATTTCTTGGTGCCATCTGCCTCATTGATGTTATGCCATTATAATACTGGATAATTGTGTCCATATTTTGACCAATATCTAAAATAAATCTAAACGAGTATTACATAATTCGAAACTTTTTCGGAACTGTTTATGAGGCTGGCGCGCTTGAATTTTTCTTGTCGATTTCTTGGATGGGGTATATAATAAATCTGGTGATTAAAGGGGGGCGGCCTGACTGGATAGAAACCGCGTCCAGAACAAAGTAATTAAGAAGAAAGTGGCAGGAATTATATGGAAAATTTTTTATTTGCACTTAATACAGTCCTTCCGTTTCTGCTCTATATCGCATTTGGATATGGAGTCAGGATGTCGGGGCTGGCGGATGAGGATTTTATGAAGCGCCTGAATAAAGTGATCTTTCAGGCATTCTTTCCGATTCTGATGTTTAACAACCTGTATTCCATTCCGGAGGGAATGACATTAAATCTGCGTCTGGTGGCAGTCGCCATTATCAGCGTGCTGCTTTTGCAGGCGGTTCTGCTTGCTGTGGTTCCGCGTCTGGTAAAGGAAAATGAGCGGCGCGGCGTTATCATCCAGGCGATTTACCGCAGCAATTTCGTCCTGTTCGGCATTCCGCTGGCAACCAGCGTGTTCGGTGAGGAGGGAACACTGCTGGCGACGATGATGGTGGCGATCGTGATTCCGGTCTACAACATAACGGCGGTCGTGATTCTGGAATTGTTCCGGGGCGGCAAGGTCCCGGTTTTCGTTTTGATTAAGAATATCCTGAAAAATCCGATGATCCGCGGCGCGCTCATGGGCT
>OHEP01001061.1_pt1 | contig 15506 bp, 12 predicted proteins | sample 1567271 | NCBI WGS metagenome assembly OHEP01 (sample SAMEA3879577, study PRJEB24766) | human gut metagenome | biome: human-associated habitat; feature: feces | place: USA | collected 1985/1987
AGAAACCTATAGATGCTGTCGTTGGGGTAAAGAAGGCACCTGGTAGCACCGTCCATTGGTATCATGTCGCTTGAAGTCCCCTTCACTGGATATTTGAACAGTTCGTCGGCCAGCCGACCCTCGTGAGCCAGAGCATACACCCGAAGTTGTGTCAGGGCAGCATCGGCTTCGTCAGACTTCTCACCAACGGCAAGCACCCCGGCATAATCACGCTTGACAAGCATGCCCTCGGCTTTCATGCGGTAATGCATGACAGAGTCGTTGTTGCCGGCAAAGCCCACAAAAAGGAAGATTGCCGACATCTGCATGACGTTCCTCCACAGCACGTCTGTCACTTGTACAAAGCTGTCCTCCCCCTTCGAGGTTCCTGAGGGAACGCGGCGCAGCACGACACACAAGCCTGCCCACAGCAACAAGAACACCACGGCCAGCCACCAAGCGAAGCCCAAGGCAATCTTGCCAGCCTCGTCCGGGCTCATGCTGGACAATAAAGCGAGAACCAATGCAGAGGGGAAGTAAGTCAGTGCGTACGACTTTGCACCGAGACGCGCCAATGATGACACGCCAACTTGCAGCAGCATTAACACCACAGTGATGATGATGGCACCGATAAGTCCGTTGTATGTCGTGACGCCACCACTCAGTATATGCTGTGCCACGGCAAGCATGTCTGCCTGATAAAACAGCAGATAGACAAATGAAAAGCCACAGAATAGAACAGCGCACAAAGCTTTCATCAAGTTGACGCGCCCGTCTGCACTTCTATGATTGGTATAACTCATTTATAATTTAATGCACTTGTTTCGTTTAAACGTACACATGACCTATGTGTCTGAGGCTTGACAATGCTGAGCCTTGCATAATTTATGGGGCGCACCCTGTTCTTCTGATTGAACGGGGCGCACCCCATGAAAGGATTTAGATGGCAATTCCTGCCATTGACCATGTGACAAAAGTATATTCAGTTATAACTCATCGCCACTCAGTTCTTGCGCAGCACCACTGCAGAGCGGGCCGGTATGTACAGTTTCAGCCACTCTTTGTGGTCCTGGACATACAAGGGGTCGAAATTCGTAACGTGGGTCATGGTGTCATCTGCCAGCCCGTTGCCTCCGTAGAGTTTTGAGTCTGTGTTCAGAACCACGTCATAAGCGCCTGTCGGCACAAGGAACCCATAATCCGTAAACGACCGTGTGGGACTGAAGTTGAAAACAAACACAAGGTCGCCGCGGCTGAATGCGAGCACTTGGTCGCCGTCGTTGTGCCACACTTCCTGCAAGGGCAGCGACTGGAAGTTCTTTACGCTCTTTATAACCTTGAGCATATCCTTGTCGAAATCGCCCAGGTAGTGATAGTCCAACTCCTTGTTGTCAACAAGATTCCATTGCCGGCGGGCATACTTATAGCTCCAACCGTTGCCTTCGCGTGGGAAGTCTATCCATTCGGGATGCCCAAACTCGTTGCCCATAAAATTGAGGTAGCCTCCATTGATGGCCGCTGCCGTCACCAAGCGTATCATTTTGTGCAATGCAATACCCCGGTGAACGGTCTCGTTTTCGTCGCCTATCTTGAAATGCCAATACATGTCTGCGTCTATCAACCGGAATATTATGGTCTTGTCTCCTACCAAAGCCTGGTCGTGGCTCTCGCAATAGCTGATGGTCTTTTCGTCCGGACGGCGGTTTGTGATGGAATTTCCATGGGGCATTGCGGAATGCGTTATTCTCTGCCATCAAGAGATTTGATTGCAGATTGTGTTGAAACTGTTGCAGAAGCTCACCAGCTTGACGGGCTGGTTCTATTATCAAACTGCGATAAGATAACTCCGGGAATGCTTATTGCTGCCTTGAGAATAAACATTCCGACTATTATTGTGACTGCGGGTCCTATGCTTGATGGGGAAAGCCGCTGTGAAAAGTTAACAATGATAAAAGGGTCTTTTGAGGCTGTTGGAAAATTCAGAAATGGTGTTATTGACCAAAACAGGCTTTTAGAATTGGAAGAAGAGTCTTGCCCTTCCGCAGGTTCTTGCCAGGGTATGTACACTGCAAATACTATGGCTTGCTTAGCAGAAGCTATGGGAATGAGTCTTCCGTTTTGCGCAACTTCTTCTGCAGTTTCTTCTAAAAAACGCCGTATAGCTTTTGATAGCGGTATGCAGATTGTTGAGCTTGTCCGTAATAACATAAAACCTCTTGATATTATTGACAAAGATACCCTGAGGAATGCTATTATTTGTGATTTAGGGATGGGCGGCTCCACAAATTCTTTTTTACATATTTTAGCTCTTGCTAATGCCGGTGAAATTGATGTAAGTTTAAAAGATTTTGAGGAATTAAGTCATAAAATTCATCAAGTTGTTAAGCTTGACCCGGCAGCGGAACCTACAATGACTGATTTTCATAAAGGCGGCGGTGTTCCTGCTTTAATGAAGACTTTAGTTGATGCAAATATCGGAATTGTTGACAAAAATACTGTTTGCGGTCTTAAATTATCTGAAATCTCTAAAGATGCTTATGTTAATACTGATTTAATCCATCCTTACGAAAAACCGCTTACAACAAAGCCGGGGTTAGGGATTTTATACGGTAATCTTGCCCCGGGTGGCTGTGTAACAAAAATTTCCGGAATTGATGAATCCTGCTATGAATTTGAAGGTGTTGCAAAAACTTTTGATAGTGAAGAAGATGCAATGGCAGCTTTGGAAGAAGATAAAATTAAACCTGGAGATATTCTTATAATCAGGTATGAAGGTCCAAAAGGCGGACCCGGTATGCGAGAAATGCTTGCTCCTACCTCTTTACTTGTTGGGAAGGGTTTAGGTACAAGCTGTGCTCTGATTACTGATGGAAGATTTTCCGGCGGAACCCGTGGAATTTGTATCGGTCATGTTTGCCCGGAAGCAGCTGAAGGCGGAAATATCGCATTAATTCAAGATGGTGATAAAATTAAAATTGATATAAATACCCGTCAAATTTCTCTTCTTGTTTCAGAAGATGAACTTTCAAGGCGCAGAGCAAATTTAAAACCGTTTGAATTAAAATGTAAGTCAGGCTATCTTGCAAAATATGCAAAAAATGTTCAAGATGCCTCTCATGGAGCAATTGTATAATGGACAGTGATATTAAAAATATAATTAGGGACACTGATTTAAAACACGTCGCAATAATTATGGACGGTAACAGGCGCTGGGCTAAGGAAAAAAATCTGCCTTCTGCTGTTGGTCATAAAAAAGGTGTTGAAGCCCTAAAAGCAACTCTTCGTGCATGTAATGATTTTGGTGTTAAATATTTGACAGTTTATGCTTTTTCAACTGAAAATTGGAATCGTAAACAAGAAGAAGTTGATTTTCTAATGAATCTTGTTGCCGTAACTTTAACAAATGAACTTGATGAAATGCATAGGGAAAATGTCCAAATTCATTTTATTGGCTATTTATCAAGATTATCAGATAAACTACAAAAGATTTTAGAAAATGCGGTTGAGACTACAAAAAATAATACAGGTGTATCATTACAAATTGCATTAAATTACGGTTCGCGTGATGAGATTACAAATGCAGTTAAAAATATTGTTAAATCAGGAGTCTTATCTGAGGATATTACACCTGAACTTATATCAAATAATTTATATACAGCACAGATTCCGGATCCTGACATTTTAGTAAGAACAGGCGGAGAGCAAAGAATTTCAAATTACTTACTCTGGCAGATTGCATATTCTGAAATTATCATCAAAAATGAGTTTTGGCCGGAATTTGATAAAAAACTTTTGGCTCAGTGTATAGAAGAATTTGGAAACAGACATCGGAGGTATGGTAAATAGTTTATTATGAAAATAGTTTTTGCAACGGGGAATCCACATAAGTTACAGGAGATTAATGAAATATCAAAAGGTTCAGGAATTGAATTTGTTCTTCCACCTGCTGATTTTAATCCGATTGAAAATGGTACAACATTTGAAGAGAATTCTTATATTAAAGCAAAAGAAGCCGCAATACTGTCAAGAAATATTGCGCTCGCTGATGATTCAGGTTTGTGTGTTGAAGCATTAAACGGAGAACCCGGAATACATTCCGCTCGTTATGCAGATACAGCGCAAGACAGAATTAACAAGCTTTTGGCTAATCTTGCCGACTCAGGTAATAGGAAAGCAAAATTTGTTTGTGCTATGACTCTTGTAGATGAAACAGGCAGAATTTTATATAAAGATACAGGAGAGTGTTATGGTAAAATTGCACATCATCAAGCAGGTGTAAACGGATTTGGATATGATCCTGTTTTTGAAGTTGACGGATACGGGGTTACTATGGCAGAAATGTCAGAGGATTTAAAAAATTCGGTTTCGCATAGGAGTATTGCTCTGAATAAAATTTTATCTTATGTAAAATCCGAATTAATGCAATAATTACAACCGCATATCCTCGTTTTTAAATCCTAATAGTTACTTATTCTTTTGGAGAATTTAATGAAAAAAAAGATTATAATTATTTTATTATGCATACTAATTGCGGTAGGGATAAGATTTGTTTATACTTATGCTGCATCTTATTTAAAGAACGAGGCTATGAAAAATCGTCCTGCACCTGATGTCACTGTTGAAGTTATAAAAAACAAAAGTGTTATAGAAAGTTTTGATGCTCCGGGACGCGTTGTATCTAAATATCAGGTTAGTATTATGGCTAGAATTTCAGGCTACCTGCAGAAAAGTTTTTTCAAAGAGGGTGATTATGTAAAAGCAGGAGAAACTCTTTTTCTCATTGAGCCTGCCGAGTATCAAAACGCTTCAAATACTGCAGGGGCAAATATTCAAAATATAAAAGCTCAATTGGCTTATGCCGATAAGCAATTAAGTCGAGCCGAAGAACTTGTAAAACAGGATTATATTGCAAAATCCAGATATGATGAAATTCTTGCCAATCGTAATGCGTTAAAGGCACAATTGACTGCTGCAGAATCAAGTTTTAAGGATACAAATCGCAGTTTAAATTATACAAAAGTGAAAGCTCCTGTAGATGGCAGGATTGGAATTATTGATGTTACCGTCGGCAATTATGTAACACCATCATCCGGCTCTTTAACTACAATTAATAGTACAAATCCGATTTATGTAACTTTTCCGATATCATCTGAGGATTATGCGGCTCTCAGATCAATTGATAAAAAAGCTAATGAAAAAAGAAGGGTAGAACTGTTTTTCCAAAATGATAAAAAATATGAAACTAACGGTGTTCAGGACTTTTTAGATAATAAAGTTGACCAATCAACAGGTACAGTAACATTAAGAGCAACGTTTCAAAATCCGGAAAACAGACTTTTACACGGAGAATTTGTAACTGTAAGGCTTTATGCTAATAATCCGGTTAACATGCCGGTTGTACCTATTGTTGCTGTTCAGGAAAATCAAGAGGGTAAATATGTTTATAAACTTGATAATGAAGGACTGCCAAAGTTGACTTATATAAAAGTTCAAGGACAATCTGATGATAATTGGATTGTAACTGAAGGTTTAACTCAAGGAGATAAAGTGATTGTAGACGGAATCTTAAAAGTTGTTCCGGGAGCACCGATAAATATAGTGTCTAAGGACGAAATGGCAAAGAATAATACCCCAGATATATCAGATAATAAATAATAACCGGATAAGGATACACTATGTCAAATAATAACAATGCAGGAAGCTTGTTTATCAAGCGCCCTAAACTTGCTATCGTAATTTCGCTTGCGATTTTGCTTGCAGGAATACTTATGATAAAATCTCTTCCTCTGGAAGAGTACCCCTCAATCACTCCGCCTCAGGTTGTTGTATCAGCAACTTATTCCGGCGCAAGTTCTGATGTTATAGAATCGACCGTAGCTGCACCGTTAGAAGCTCAATTAAACGGTGTGCAGGATATGATTTATATGTCGTCAACATCTCAAAACGGAACTTATAAATTAACACTATATTTTGAAGTCGGTTCAGATCCTGATATGGCAGTTGTTAATGTTCAAAACCAGTTGCAGCTTGTAACCCCAAGATTGCCGGAAGAAGTTCGTCGTTACGGATTGTCGGTAAAAAAATCAACAGGGGGACCCGGATTATTGATGATTAGTGTTAATTCTCCCAATAATTCATATAATAATTTGTTTATTTCAAATTACGCAGATATATACATAAAAGACGAATTGGCACGTATTAAGGGGGTTGGTTCTGTCAGTGTATTCGGTTCTTCAAATTATTCAATGAGAATTTGGCTTGATGCGGATAGAATGGCGAATTACGGACTTTCAAGTTCTGATATTATTGCAGCAATTCAGGCTCAAAATATACAAACACCTGCTGGTGAATTAGGGGTTGAGCCAATGAAAGATAAGCAGTTGATTAAGCTTACAATGAGGACAAAAGGCAGGCTTAAAAGTACCGAAGAGTTTTCAAATATTATTGTAAAATCTCTGCCTACAGGTGCTCAGATTAAACTAAAAGATGTTGCAAGAGTTGAACTGGGTGCTGAGAGCTATTCAAATTTTTCGCGAATTGATGGTAAAAATTCGGCAATTGTCCTTGTAAATCAGCTGCCGGAAGCAAATGCTATTGATTTATCAAACAAAATTCAAAATAAAATGAAAGAGCTTGCCAAATCTTTTCCAAAAGATATTGAGTACAGCATTAAGCACGATGAAACCGAATTTGTAAGAGAATCAATTCATGAGGTTATCAGTGCCGTTGCGCTTGCCGTATTACTTGTATCAATTGTTACATATATGTTTTTAGGAACTATTAGAGCTGCATTTATTCCATTTGCGGCAATTCCTGTTTCTTTAATCGGTGTATTTATATTCATGCATTTATTCGGATTTTCGATAAATCTTCTAATTCTATTTGGACTAGTATTGGCGGTTGGATTGGTTGTTGATGATGCAATCGTTGTATTGGAAAATACTCAGCGGCATATTCAAGAGGGTAAGACACCTAAAGAAGCAACCGAAATCACAATGAAAGAGGTTTTTGGCGCAGTTCTAGCAACATCATTAGTCTTGATGGCTGTATTTGTTCCTGTTTCATTTATGGGTGGGATAACGGGACAAATGTTCAGACAGTTTGCTCTATGTATAGCTTCATCAATCGGTTTGTCAACTCTTGTAGCCCTTACACTTGCACCGGCACTCTGTACAATAATCCTTAAATCCGACAAAGAAAAAGCTGATTTTAAGTTTATTCAGGATTTTGATAATTTGTTTGACAAAATCAGGGATAATTATCTTGAAGGAACTATGTATTTCATCAATTCTGCGAAGCTGACAGTAACAGTTCTTCTGCTAATTGTAATTATCACGGTTTTAATGTTTGTTATAATTCCTCGTGGATTTTTACCGATTGAAGACCGAGGGGCTGTATTTACACAGATTCAGTTGCCTGACGGGTCAACTGCATCAAGAACAGATGGGGTTGCAAGAGATGTCGAAAGGCGCCTATTAAAAATTCCGGGAATAAAAGGGATAATCTCTCTTGTTGGTATGAATGGGGAAAACACGGCTTTTATTGTATCTGATTTTAAGCCGTGGTCAAAACGTAAAAATTCAGAAGAATCATTAAATGGTATTTTAAAAAATATCAATAAAGAATTTGCAAATTATCCGGCTGCAACTGTTGCAACGTTTTCACCCCCAGCAATTTCCGGCCTTGGCATGTTCGGCGGATTTGAATATCAACTTCTGGATAAAGGAGAGCGGGAACCTTCCGAATTTTACACAGAAGCTAAAAAGTTAATGTCTGAGGCTATGAAAAACCCTGATTTTAATATTGTATATACTTCATATAGTGCAAATTTACCACAGCTTTTGATTGATGTTGATATAGATAAAGCTATGGCATTAGGGATACAGGTGACAGAAATATACAATGCTATAGCCTCTTATTTTGCAAAAATTTATGTTAATGATTTTAACAGATTTGGGCATGTCTATAGAGTTTATATGCAGGCAGATTCAGAATTTAGAGCCAGAATTTCCGATATTGATAAGATTTACATAAAAAACAATAAAGGCAGAATGGTTCCGCTGTCATCTGTTATTAAAATTAAAAATATTGTAGGTCCATACAGCAGAACCAGATTCAATATGTATCCTGCAATAACGATAAACGGAAGCACCAGAGCCGGAATAAGCTCAGGTGATGCTATGGCAATGATGGAAAATATCTCAAGAAAGGTTTTGCCTGAAGACATGGGATTTGCCTGGTCGGGTTCATCTTTACAGGAAAAAGAGTCAAGCGGGCAGATTATTCCGATTTTGGCAATGTCACTGGTTTTCATCTTCTTATTTTTAGTAGGTTTATATGAAAGCTGGTTACTGCCTATTAGCGTACTATTGGTTACTCCTGTTGCACTTGTCGGGGCTTTGTTGTTTCAATATGTAGCAGGATATTCACTTGATATCTACGCGCAAATCGGGCTTATTATGCTTATCGGGCTCAGCACAAAGCAGGCAATTTTGATTATCGAATTTGCTAAAGATGCACATTCTCAAGGGTTATCTATAAAAGAGGCTGCTATACAAGCTGCAAAATTGAGGTTTCGTGCAGTTATGATGACAAATATAGCTTTTATACTTGGATTGCTTCCGCTTGTTGTAGCATCCGGTGCCGGGGCAGCATCAAGGCATTCCGTTGGTATGACTGTGTTTGGCGGAATGATTGCCGTTGCTTTTATCGGAACATTTTTAGTGCCGGCATTTTATGTCCTGGTAGAAGAATTTAAGATTAACTTTGCAAATATGGTAAAAAACAATAATAGAAAGTAGTAATATGGTTAGAAATTTCATTTGGTTAATTGTAGTATTTCTTTTAATTCAGCCCAAGTCATTCAGTAGTAATAATATTGGTAATGATATAAATATTAATGAATTTCCTCAAAGTGAGAAAGTTTTGCCGGAATTAACAGTAAACCCTGATCAAGTTATTTCAGGTTCTGTTGTAAAAAATATTGAAATGACACTGGATAATTGTCTTCGGCTTGCACTTGGTAATAATCCGCAGATTAATGCAGCTTTTCAAGATATTTTAGCCTCAGATGCCCGCGTAAAACAGGTTTGGTCAAATTATTTCCCAACGATTTCTTGGCAGACAGGTTATACAAGAATCAGACAACTTCAATTATCAGATGCTTTTGGTGAGAATTTAATTTTTAACTATTTCTTGTTAGGTCAAATTTCGCTCCAGCAAATGCTTTATGATTTTGGAGTGACTCAAAACCAGGTAACAATCAGAAAACTTGATTATGAAGCTAATAAAAAAATTTTTGAAAATACGGTAAATGATGTTATTTATCGAACAAAAGATGCCTATTATAATGTTCTATATACCTATGAAAATAAACGTATTGCAAAAGATACAGTTGAAAAATTTCAATTATTTTATAACCAGGCAAAGGCGTTTTATAAAACAGGTATGAATCCTAAAGTAGATGTTACGATTGCAGAAACCAATTTGAGTGATGCAAAACAAAAGTATATTCAGGCTGATAATGCCGTAAATCTTGCAATAGCAAAACTTAATAATGTTATGGGGGTTCCTTATATCGAGCGTTATGACATAAACGATAGATTACAGTATAAACCGCTAGTTTTTTCATTTGAGCAGGCAATTGATACTGCCAGAAAATCCCGCCCTGATTTAAAATTAGCAGAAATTAGGGTTGAAGGAATGAATCAAACAGTTAAACTTACCAAAAAATCTTTTTTACCAACGCTTTCGTTAGAAGGACAGCTGCAACGGGGTGGAAGAACCTGGACTTCAAACTATGGTTACAACCTCGGCGCTTTTCTTACATTTCCAAGTATTAATGGCATGCTTATAAGAAATGAAATTAAAGAGGCAAAGTACTTGTATGATAAAGAAATTGCAAATGCCAGGAATACTAAAAATACCGCCTATCTTGAAATTCAAAATGCTTATTTAATGCTTGATGAAAAACGCAATCAGCTTCCTGTAGCTATTTTGCAGGTAAAGCAGGCTAAGGAGAATTACGAATTATCTTTTGGCAGATACAGAGTTGGTGAAGGTTCACCAACCGAGCTAAAAGATGCCCAAAACACTTATGAGCAGGCTCAGCTGACATATTACACCGCATTATATGATTACAATAAAGCGAAAGCACTTCTTGAAAAAACAATTGGCACAAATATCAATGATGACGGGGTTATTGAACTTGTTCCTTAGATTGTTAACTTATGTTAACATATAACTTTTTAAAAAGGCAATTTTTTCTAAAGTATTTACTTTATATATATGTAAGATATAAATAAGAGAGAGATAAAAGTTATGTTAGCAACATCAGGACAAGCTTTCGGAACAATGACCAAAAGAGCACCAAGACGTGGAAGAAATGCTGTTAAAGAATTTAATTATTTAGAAAATAAAGATAGAAGAATGAGGTTTAACAACTCACAGGATCCGATTTACTATGTATTTGATTGTATAGATAATCGCCCGGTAAGTACTCTTGCTAAAGAATTTGTAAAAGATTCATTTTTTGAAGTTGTAAACTTCGTATCAAAAGTTGTTGGATAATCAATAGGATAAAAGAGAAAAGAATTAAGGAAAAAGGATAGGAAACATAAGATAAGCGGTCAAATGACCGCTTTTTATTTTATTACGAGTATTTATCAGAATAATAACGTTTGTGGATAAATCTCTTCAACATAATTTGCCCAATCTTTTACAGGGAAAAATCCTATTGCAAATTCTGCGGTATTTTCACCCATTTGCTGGGCGCCCGGTACTTCTATTGGTGGACCTGCAGGGGTTGAACGTGCCGGATTTTTAGGATTTGAGATTATGCCGGTGCTTCTTAACAGTGTGATAGATAGAGTGTTTTGATACACTTCATATTCTGTCAATCCTTTTGTTATAACCCCGAATCCATTTGTCCATACAAATCTCTGGAATGGTGCAAAATTAGATTTAGCCTCAAGTCCTTTTACTTTTGGAAGATTTTCCCTGATATTGTATTCCGGGTCAAATTTTCTAGAAACAAGTAAGTTCATGTCTTCTGATTGAACTTCTTTTACCGGTTTATTAAGGTTAAATCTCACCTGCCAAAGTTTGTTTGAAGCCAAGTTTAACCATTTAATTTTGAAGTTAAGTAATTTTGATCTTTTATCAAGTGAAATATCTACACTGAAAAAAGATGTTACAACCCTCAAGATACCTCTTAATGGACCATTTGATACTATACGGGCTGATTTTATCTGAGCGACTTCATATATGTCATTTTCCACAGGACCAAAATTATAGCAATCTCCATTGTCCTTGCATCTCACAAATTCAATAAGATTTTCATACTTTTTAGCCTTGTCATATACATTAAACTTGCCGTTTTCAATCGCAATTCTTATATTTGAGTTAAACAAGCTTGTTGGGTCAATCACTACATCAGACGGCTTATTATCACAATTGAATTCTTTTAACAGTTTATAAATCGTTGTATAATCTTCTGTGACAGGAATTTTATTTGTGTTATGTAAAAGATCAGTCGGGAACCCTTTTCTTTTAGATAAAACTTGCGAATTATCATCAATTTCCGTTCTTTCAACCTCCAACAATTTATATTTATCAAGATATTTAAACGTAATTGACATGTTTTCAGGCTGTGTCAGTCTGATTTCTTCAATAATAGTATCCGCAATCTGCAAAATCTTTTTATATCTTGTAATATTTTCTTCATGAACCATATCGGTTGAGCAGCCGCAAATCCCATCATGAGCCTGATTTTGAAGTAATAATTTGTAAGCATACTCAATTACATTGTTATATGTGCTGCCAAAATTATATTGTAATTTATCTGCCATATCCAGTTTATATGAACATTCAGTATTCAGCTGCTTTAGTTTCATTCTGGCAGAATAGGATCCTGGCAATATAAACGTTTTTGAGTTGTCGCGTAACTCTTCATTATGTTTAGCCTTGAATTTAACTCTGTCAAAGTATTCAAATAAAGATCCGGGTTTGATTTCATAATCTTCAAGCAGTTCATTAATACGGTAAATCTGCTCTAATATATCGTCAGGGACATCCAAATGATCGGCGCCAATTGGTAATAACAAAGTATTGCCTGATTGTTCCGCAATCTTGTCAAGGTTTGATTTTAGAAATTCAGCTTTGTCTTCAATTGATTTGTCTGTTGAAAAAATATCCATAAAATAACCACGGATTAAGTTTACCGTGTCAACACCGTCAAACTTAAATTCAGATGGTAAATCCCCGCACCCGCGCCACACTACAGCTTTTTCAATTCCATATTCTTTTAATATTGCAGGAACATTTTTACTGTGTCCAAATGTATCTGCCAAATATGCGATAAAATCATTACAGCCGTATTTTTTTGCTGTTTTAATACCGATTTCAAGGTTTTTTCTGAAGCATATTCCATCTGTTAAAAACTCATCAACAAGACAATAAAATGGTCCTATAAAGAGCTTTTTAGCTTCTATAAGCCCTTTTATTCGTTCTTCATTTTCAGGTCTTAATTCCAGATAATCTTCAAGTGCAGCAGTCTGCCCGTCAAAATAAAATGATGGCAGTTTACCTTCTTCAAGCATATTAAGAACATGGTCAAAAACTCTGACAAGTCTTAATCTGAAAACTTCATATTCTCTGTACCACTCTCTGTCCCAATGCGTATGGAAATACGCTATTACCTCTTTTTTCTTCTTCTTAATATTAAACATAACCATATACTAACATTATTTGTATAACATGGCTAATTGTTAAGATTAGACAATAGTTGAATGAAAATTATAATGACAAACTTTATTATTACACTGAGATATGAGGTGTTTATGAATAAAATGTTTAAATTAATGACTACTCTTTTAATTTTGGGCTTAACAATACCAAGTGTGCAAGCCGAAAATAGAATTGTAAGTACGGTAAAAAATATTCCGGTAAATACTTATGGAAATACATATAATAATGGAAATGTTTATAGTAATGATTTATCAATGGTCGAAGATTATCTTTTTGGCAGGATATATAGAAATGAAAGTACAGGATCAAGATTAAACAGAATTGAGCGGCGTTTGTATCGCAGAAATTACGCAAGCGCAAATACTGCACAAAGAATGAACAATATTTTATCTAACTACAGGGATGATTATAACAACAGAAATTACCTTGCTGATTATTACAGTAACAGAACCCCTGCTCAAAGAATATATAACAGATTTATAGGACAGCCTACCGGTTTTACCCCTTCAATTATAAATTCACCGTTTGGCAGTAATTTCTTTAATCCCGGATTTAGCAGCAGCTACACTGGTAACAGGGGATATGGATACAATAACTCTATTCCGGCTGTAACAGGTGCAGGTATAAGAATATTAGATTAATGTAAAAAATTTATAAAGGTTTAAGAAAGTTACTGTTTTGATGGTACTATATATATTGTAGAAGACAGATAGGGAGAGATACAATATGTGCGGTATTGTTGGCTATATAGGTAAAAAAGCAGTAACAGATATTTTATTAGACGGACTTGAACAGTTAGAGTATAGAGGCTATGATTCCTCCGGTATTGCTGTAAAATGTCCGGACGGAATAAAAGTGTACAAGGCAGAAGGAAAACTTGCTAATTTAAGAGAGGAACTAATTCCGCATGCTTATGAAATTTCTAAGGCAACTGCAGGTATTGGGCATATCAGATGGGCAACCCATGGCGCTCCTACTGTCGTAAATGCGCACCCGCACACCTGCAGCTGCGGTAAACTTGTTCTTGTTCATAATGGTATTATTGAAAATTATAAAGAATTAAAAGTTGAATTAGAATCAAAGGGCTGCAAATTCAAGTCACAAACAGATACAGAAACTGTTGCACATCTTGTTGCAATGATTTATGGTGAAGTTCAAGATCTTACAAAAGCTGTTCAAATTGCAACAAAAAGAATTCAAGGAGCTTACGCGCTTTGTATAATGCATAATGATGAACCTGATAAACTTGTTGTAACAAAAAGAAATGCACCGCTTTTAATCGGGGTTGGTGAAAATGAGTTCTATGTTGCATCAGATGTTCCTGCAATTATTAAACACACTAAAAAAGCTATTTATTTAACAGATAACCAGGTTGCAACCTTAACTCCAGATTCAATAGTAATTGAAGATGAAAATGAACAAACTATAGTTCCAAAAATTGAAGTATTACCTTGGGAGCCTGTTGCGCTCAGTAAAATGGGCTATAAACATTTCATGCTGAAAGAAATTCATGAACAGCCTGATGTTATCAGAAATATTCTTGTAGGTAAGCTTCATACATCAGATTCTCCAATTGTTCTTAATGAAGTTAAATTAAACAAAGAAACTCTGAAAAATCTAAACAGAATTCAGGTAATTGCCTGCGGAACATCACTTCATGCCGCTATGATTGGAAAATATATTATAGAAGATTTTTGCGGTATTCCAGTTGATGTGGAAGCTTCAAGTGAATATATCTACAGAAAAACTGTAACAGATGAGCATACTCTTGTTATCGGAGTTTCTCAATCAGGAGAAACTGCTGATACTTTAACTGCTATTAAGCAGTCAAAGGCAAGAGGTTCTCATATTTTGATTATCACAAACAGACCTGACAGTGCTATGGCTCGTGAAGCAGACAGTTTGGTTCCTGTAAGTGCCGGTATTGAAGTTTCTGTTGCTGCAACAAAATCATATATTGCTCAGTTAACTTCATTCTACTTACTAGCTCTTTATATGGCTGAAATTAAAGGTACTATGCCTGAAACCGATTTGAAAGCTCTAAAAGCTGAAATGATGCTGCTTCCGCAAAAAATTGAACAGATTTTAGCACATAAAGAAGATATTCAAAAATGTGCCAGAAAATATTCAAATACCAGAGATTTTATATATATAGCAAGAGGTATAAATTATCCGACAGCTCTTGAAGGTGCCCTTAAATTGAAAGAAATCAGTTATATTAACGCTACAGGCTATCCTGCAGGAGAATTAAAACACGGACCAATTGCTATGCTTGATGATACAATGCCGGTGTTATCAATTCTTATGAAAGGTTCTGTTTATGAAAAGCTTTTATCAAACAGTGAAGAAGCAAAAGCTCGTAATGCAAGAATGATAGCTTTAACAAATTCTACAGATGCAAAGCTTGATGAGTTATTTGACTTTATTATAAGAGTTCCTGACGTGATAGAATTATTATCACCGATTATTGCAATGATACCATTACAGCTTGTTGCATACTATATTGCAGAATTTTTGGGTAAAGATGTAGACCAGCCTAGAAATTTGGCAAAATCGGTTACTGTTGAATAAATAGGATAAATCTATGAAACAGATAATTTCCGATATCATTAATATCCCCAAAAACAAGGATATATGTACTGAATATATTGAATCGCGTTTATGCGGCATATATGGCGAGATTATAAGATGGGCAATCGTTGATGTTTCTGATGAAAATTTAAAAATTTGTGTTACATACGAAAAAGAAGAGGCATAGAATATCTACGCCTCTTTTATTC
>OHEP01001062.1_pt1 | contig 15497 bp, 12 predicted proteins | sample 1567271 | NCBI WGS metagenome assembly OHEP01 (sample SAMEA3879577, study PRJEB24766) | human gut metagenome | biome: human-associated habitat; feature: feces | place: USA | collected 1985/1987
TCATATTCTTATGAATAACGCCGATGCCGCCCTCTCTCGCAATGGCAATTGCCATTCTTGATTCCGTAACGGTATCCATTGCAGCAGTCATAACAGGAATATTAAGTGTAATATCCTTTGTAAGCTTAGTTTTGAGGTCTACCTTGTCAGGTGTTACGTCACTCTCAGCCGGAATGAGAAGCACGTCATCAAAGGTCAAGCCCTCTTTTACAAATTTTGCGCCGTATTCGCTCATTAAAATTCCCTCCGTTTACAAGTATTAAATTATATTCTTAAATATATAAAAATATTTTTACTATAATATCACTTTTTTATAATATGTTCAAGTATTCAAATTGCACAAATTATAAAAAAATGATAATGCCTTATTTGTCACTTGCTCGCTCTTACAATTGCCCTTGCAGTTTGCTCAACCGTATTTTGACCGCAATTGATTACCGCCTGTGCCCATTTGTTATAAAGCGGAAGCCTTTCGTTATACATATCCTCAAGCGTTTCGCTGTTTTGAAAAACTATGCCACGAGTTTCAAGATTGCTTATTCTTTTGCACATATCCTCATAGCTTAAATGAAGATAAATTATTTTGCCGAGGCTTTTTAAATGCTCCATCGCCTTATCGGAATAAACCACCGAGCCGCCCGTCGCAATAACGGTACCCTTAATATCCAAGGACAAAACAGCCCTTTCCTCAGCCTTTGCAAAATATTCAACACCGTTTTTATCTATAATTTCCTGCAGACTTTTCCCCTCAAGATTTTGGATAAGCAAATCGGTGTCATAAAAATTTTTAAGTAACATTTTTGCCGAAACAACACCGCAGGTTGATTTTCCGCTGCCGGGCATTCCGATAAGTATAATATTTGAATTCATTTAGCTTTTACTCCTACTTTTTTACAATAATCTGCCAACGGGCAAGAAGGGCAAAGCGGCTTTCTTGCCGAGCAGGTATCACGACCGAAAAGAACTATTCTGTGGCAAAAATCAGAGCCTTCATCACTTGGAACAAGCTTTTTCAGTTCAAATTCTATCTTCTTTGGGTCCTTTGTATCAACAAGCCCCAAACGATTTGAAATTCTAATCATATGAGTGTCAACAACAATGCTTTCCTTGCCGTAGACATCGCCTACTATCAAATTAGCCGTCTTTCTGCCGACACCGGGAAGTTTGATTAAATCATCAATATTATCGGGCACTCTGCCGTCAAAATCATCTCGTATCATTTTTGCCATACCGATAATTGACGTTGCCTTATTTTTATAAAAACCGCAGGACTTAATATAATTTTCAATGTCATTAACATCGGCATTTGCATAATCGTCAAGCGTTTTATACCTTTCAAAAAGCGCCGGCGTTACCAGATTAACCCTTGCGTCCGTACACTGAGCTGACAGCCTGACAGCCACCAAAAGCTCAAACGCATTTGACGAATTAAGAGAGCAAATTGCGTTTGGATATTCTTTTTTAAGTAGTTCTATAACGTTTAATACTCTCTGCTTTTTCGTCATTTTTTATTTTTTACCTTATCCCAATAAGATTTGAACGCCTGTTCATTTTTATCAGAGCCAAATTCGTAATATTTCTTATTTTTAATCTTATCCGGCAAATATTGCTGATAAGTCCAATGATTCGGATAGTCATGGGGATAGATATAAAACTGCCCCTTAACTTCTGCGTCCTCACCGTCATAATGCTTGTTTTGAAGTTGACGTGGAATAGGACCGTAATTACCGTTTTTAACGTCAGCCATCGCTTTATTTATAGCCGCATAGCCCGAATTACTCTTAGGCGCTGTCGCAACAAGAATAACAGCATCGGCAAGCGGTATACGAGCCTCAGGCATACCGACTGCCATTGCAATATCAACCGCCGATTTAACTATCGGAATAATCTGCGGATAAGCAAGCCCGACATCCTCGCAGGCACAAACCATAAGACGTCTGCAAGCCGACGGCAAATCCCCGGCTTCAAGAAGCCTTGCAAGATAGTGAAGCGCAGCGTCGGGGTCTGAACCACGCATACTCTTTTGATAAGCAGAAACTATATCGTAATGCTCGTCGCCCTCTTTATCATAACGAACTGCACTTTTTTGAACAAGCTGCTTTGCAAGTTCAAGTTCAATATGCTTTTTACCGTCAACGGTAGGTGTTGCAAAAAAGCAATTTTCAACGCTGTTGAGCGACTTTCTCACATCACCGCCGCAACCGACTGAAATGCGCTTTAACACTTCTTCGTCAATGTCAAGTTCAACCTGATATTCTTCGCTTAAAATATTAAATCCACGTTTTACGGCAGGGATAATATCCTCGCTTTCAACCGCCTTAAATTCAAACACGGTTGAACGGGAAAGAATAGCGGGATAAATGTAAAAATACGGATTTTCCGTAGTAGACGCAATAAGCGTTATCTTTCCGTTTTCGATAAATTCAAGAAGCGATTGCTGTTGCCTTTTATTAAAATACTGAATTTCATCAAGATAAAGCAAAATTCCGTTAGGCGCAGAAAAAGTATCAAGTTCGCTGACAATATCCTTGATATCCTGAGTCGAAGCGGTAGTACCGTTTAATCTGCGCAGGCTTCTGTTTGTTTTACTTGCGATAATAGAAGCAACCGTGGTTTTACCTACTCCGCTCGGTCCGTAAAATATTAAATTTGGAATATCGCCCGAATCAATAAGGCTTCTGAGTGCCTTACCCTTTTCAAGCAAGTGCCTTTGACCGACAACATCGTCAAGCTCAGTCGGACGGATACGGTCTGCAAGAGGTTTATTCATATCTACTCCAAAAAATCATTTATTAATGTGTTTATTATAATTAATTCACTCTTTATTTTCAATACTTTCCGCCTTAGAAAATGCACAGCCGCAAAAATTTTGGCGATAAAGATTATATTCCTTGGAAAGCACAATTGAGCGCTTGTAGCCCTCTTTTTTCTTAAAATCTGACGGCAGCCATTTAATGCCGTATTTTTTTTCAAGTTCAAAGCCTATTTCATTAATCTTTTGCGAATTTTTTAGCGGGCTGATTGAAAGAGTGGTGCAAAAAAAGTCGAAAGCGCTATTCTTAGCAAGAATTGCCGTTCTTTCAAGCCTTAAGCGGTAGCACCTAAAGCAACGCTCACCGCCCTCCTTACAAGCTTCATATCCTTTTGCAATATTCAAAAATTCATCATAATCATAATCGCAGTCAATAAAAGATACGGGATATTTTGTTTTCATCTCGTCAATAAGCCTAAGCTGTTCGCTTTTGCGCTTTTCATATTCCGATTTTGGAGAAATATTCGGATTATAGTATAAAACAGTTATTTTAAAATACTGCGACAAATATTCAATAGTATAGCTTGAACAAGGAGCGCAACAGCTATGTAGCAAAAGAGAGGGCACTTGGTCCTCTCTTACATTTTGCTCTATTATTTTGTCTAATTCTTTTTGATAATTAATCTTATTCATTAGCTTAAATAATTTTTAGGGTTTACACGTGAACCGTTAAGTCGAACCTCAAAATGACTGTGAGGACCTGTTGAATTGCCTGTTGAGCCGCTCTTTGCAATAGCTTCGCCTTTTTTAACCGTTTGACCGGGAGATACAAGTATTCTTGAATTATGAGCATAAAGGGTAACAACACTTCTGCCCTGAGCGTCTGTTCCGTGATAAATCATAACATAGTAGCCGTAGCTGTAATTAAGCCTTTTAACGGTGATAACAATACCCTTTTGCGCCGCAACAACCTTTGAACCTGTTGAGCAAGGAAAATCAATACCGCCGTGATACTTGCCCGATGAATAATTCGGAAAGCCTGCCGATACACCGTGATGACCGGGAACGGGATACGTCATATTCAAAACGGCATTGCTTTTTGAATAAACATCACTGCCTTTTTGGTCAATCTTATCAATTTTAGATGAATTTTTGCCTGCAACAGCAGTTGTTGCCTCTTCCGGCGGCTTAACACCTGAAATGACAGCCTGAATTTCATTTTCAACCTGTTCAATTAAAGAGCTGTCCTCATTTCTAAACTCGGTATACTGCTTATTCTGCGCCGTAAGTTCAGCCAAAAGTTTATCACTTTCAGCCCTGTCAGTTGCAAGAGAAGCCTTTTTATTTGCTATTGAATTACTGTTTTGTTCAATACTCTTTTGCTTTGATGAAAGCTGTTTTTTCTGAGAATCAAGCTCAGACTTTTTCTTATCATATGCCGCTTTTTTATCTGCAAGGCCGTTCTTTTTATTGGTAACCTCCGCCATTTTGGAGTTCACCTCTTTAAGCAAGGCAGAATCGCTTTTTGAAACGGTTTTAATCATTTCATATCTTGTCAAAAAGCTCGAAATATCCTTACAAGTCAAAAGTGCAGTGAAAATATTGCAGCTTCCGCTCATATACATAGCCTTAAGCCTAAAGCAATACGCATTATAAACCGTTTGAAATTCGCTGTAAAGCGCATCATATTCAGCCTGTGCCTTGTCAACTTCCGCCTGAAGAGCATCAACCTGCTTTTGATTTGATTTAATCTTCTTTTCAAGTGCATTTTTTTCTTCCTGAATTTTTTGATTTTTGTTTTCAAGAAGAGTAAGCTGCTCATTTATGTAGCCTATTTTTTGGTCAAGGGTGTCAATATACTCCTCTGTAACCTTAGAACTTTTTTCAAGTTCCTTAAGCTTAGCATCTGTTTTTTTAAGATTTTTTTCAAGCTCTGCCTGCTGCTCTTTAAGCTTTTTTTCAGCCTCCTTGGCACTCATTGTTGTGCCGCTTGTGGAGGTTGAATTTTCATTATGAGCCGCCGTTGTCTGCGCCTGCGCTTGCACAGCCTGTGTAGTTGCCTGTGCAGCAAATGCCGTTGTACCCGACATATTGCAAACAAGCATTACACCTGCCAAAGCTAATGATAATATTTTTTTATTCACGTTTCACATTCCCTTAAAATAAATATATATCTATTATATACCATTATCACGGTAAATAAAAGGTTGGATTTACACAATCATTATAATTTGCGCTCGGTGTTCTTACCTCAAAGTGGCAATGCGGACCTGTTGAATTACCCGTTGAGCCACTCCAAGCTATTTGCTGTCCCTTTTTAACCTCTTGCCCTGCTCTTACAAGCCTTGAATTATTATGAGCATACAAAGTGTAAACATAATTTCCGGCAGAATCGGTTTTATCATGCATAATTACGATATATCTGCCGTAGCTTCTGTATGTTCCGTCGGAATTGGTCAAGTCTTTTGAAATAATAACAATTCCCGATTCAGCCGCAACAACTTTTGAATTTGCCGCACAGGAGAAATCAACCCCCGTATGCCCCGCATAACCGTGATAACCGCACGTAATTCTTGTTTGGCTCGGAACAGGATATGTCATCCTAAGCCTGCCGCTGTTATCTTCTTGTGCAGTTGTCGTATGCTTCGTAGTAGAAGTTTCACCGTCGTTACTGCCCTCGTCCGATTTTTTAGTAGTCGTGGTAGTGGCTTTTGTGGTTGTTGTCTTTTTCTTTTCAGCCTCAAGCTTCTTTTTATAAGCTTCTGCCGCCTTTGCAATCTCTGCATTAACTGCGTTAAGCTCCGCCTGATCCTGATTTCTGTATTCGCTGAAAGTCTGCTTTTGCTCGTCAAGCTGTTTCAAAAGCTTGTCCGACTCACTTTTTTGACTTTGATAAGCGTCCTGCTTTTGGGAATAATCCTGCTGCTGAGTTTCAAGAGTTGAAATAGAAGTCGTTAAATTCTGCTGTGTTGTTTTAAGCACAACTTGGTCATTTTGAAGCGTAGATTGCTTATCCTGCATTTCAAGTTTCGTTTTTGAAAGCTCACTTGCCTGCGACTGAACAGACTGCAAAAGCTCCTTATCACACTTTGACACACGTTTAATCATTTCATATCTTGTAAGAAGAGTTGAAATATCGGGTGAGGTGAGAAGCATTGCTATTGTGCTTGTTTCGCCGCTGACATAAATTGCACGGATACGCTGATAATAAAGTGTTAAGCTTTGGCTGAACGTTTGCTCAAGCTGTGCATTTTTTACCTCTAAATTTGCAACATCCGTTGTAAGTTCGGCAATCTGCGCCTCGTTATCCTTATACTGCTGCTGCAAATCATTAATTTTTTTCTTTGAGGAATCAATCTTATTTTCAGAATATTCAAGCTGTTTTTTCAAATAAGAAATTTTTTCATCAAGCGCATTAATATATTCCTCGGTTTCCTTTGATTCCTTACCGAGAGAAGAAAGCTTTGAATCAAGTTCCTTGATTTTTTGCTCGATTGCCGCCTGCTTTTCCTCTGCCGTCATACCGGCATATTCATCGGATTGAGAATTGCCTGTTGCAAGCGCAACAATATGAGCGGGGCAAGCCGTAAAAAAGGCAGCAGCCAACAAAACAGCTAAAATTTTAGTTAAAAAACTCTTCTGTTTCATTGGCTACACCCCTTAGTATAAAAAATATTAAAATTATAAATAGTTATTAGGATTAACTCTGCTACCGTTTACACGAACTTCAAAATGGCAGTGCGGACCTGTTGAATTACCTGTTGAACCGCTCTTTGCAATAGGTTGACCTCTCGACACCTTATCTCCTACGTTTACTAAAATGCTTGAATTATGAGCATAAAGCGTTGAAAGTCCGTTGCCGTGGTCAATAATTATGTATCTGCCGTAGCTGTAATTAAGATATTTAACAAGAATAACTTTACCCGAAGCCGCAGCATATACGTTTGAGCCTGTTCCTACCGGGAAGTCAATACCGCCGTGGTATCCGCCCGATGAATAGTTAGGATAACCTGCCGATATTCTTCTCGAATCCGTCGGATAACCAAGCTCGCCCGAGCCGTTACCCGTTGAGCCTGAAATTGAGCCGCTTCCCCTTGAAGCGGAAGCAATTGCCGCACGAATTTCGCTTTCAACCTGTTCAAGCTGTGCCTGATTGGTTTCAATAAGCTCCTTATACTCGCTCGACTGGCTTGAAAGGCTTTTCATAACCTCGTTACACTCTGCAACCTCGGCATCAAGTTCGCTTTTTGATGAATCAATTTCATCAATACTTGACTGAAGTTCCTTCTTGTTAGATTCAAGCTGCTGCTTATCGTTAGTTAATTCGTTTCGTTTTTCTTCAAGCTTTTTCTTTTCTTTCTCGATTTCCTGCATCTTTGTCATAAGCTCGTCAAGAATTGCGCTGTCTTGCTGAGATACCGACTTAACCATTTGCGCACGTGTAAGCATTGAACTTACATCCTTGCAAGTTAAAAGCACCTCAAGAGTAGATGCAGAGCCTGATATATACATTGCACGAAGCCTTTGGCAATAAACCTGATAGGTCTGGTCAAATTCAGCCTGCTTTTGGTCAATTTTTGCCTGAGCATCTGCAATATCCTGTTCTGTTTGCGTGATTTTTACCTGAATTGCATCAATTTCTGCTTGCAATGCGGCTTTATCATCTTCAAGAGAATCAATCTTGTCTTGCATCAAGTTTATTTTTGACCTGAGCGTTGCAAGATATTCCTCATTTTTTTGCTTTTGGGCAGAAAGCTTATTCAGCTTGCTTTGAGCGCTGTCTATCTGCTGTTGAATTTTTTGCTTTTCACTTCTAAGCTGTGATGTTGACTTAGCCTGAGCCGAAAAAGCACTGCCAAAGCTTGATATAAAAAATGCAAAGCTTAAAATCAATGACAATGTTCGTTTCATACTAAATGCCACTTATTTCACTGCCTTCCTTATTTAAATATTTACTCATTGTAATAATTGAGCCTCCGACACCGGTCAACACGCCGATAGCAACAAATATTCCGAGCATCGGAAGTGCATAATCGGCAAATTTAAGGAAGCCTAAGCCGTTAAACGAACTGAGGATATCGGAAAATTCTTTAACCGCAAGTTCGTAAAGCCCCCACACAAAGCCTAAACTGATAACGCCCGATGTGATACCGAGGATAATACCTTCAACCACAAACGGCAAACGGACAAACGAATTCGTTGCCCCGACTGATTTCATAATGCTTATCTCTAAACGGCGGCTGTAAACCGTAAGTTTAATTGTGTTTGAAATAATGAAAACAGAAATAACAAACAATACTGCGATAATAACAAAGGAAATAACCGTAATTCCCTGCCTTAACGCAACAAGCTTTTTAGCAAGATTTTTGTTTTCTCTGATAGTATCAACGTGCTGTATTTTTTTAAGCTTATTAACCGTTTCGTCAAATTTATCAAGATTTTCAACCGTTACCTTATAGGCATTCGGAAGCGGAATATCGGAGCTTATCTGAGTAAAGAATTCTGCTTGAGCCTTCTCCATAGTGTTGAGCTGCTCCTGCCAAGCGCTTTCCTTTGAAATAAATTCAACGCTTTTAATATTTCCGCAAGCAGTAATCTCGTTTTGCATATTTGTAATATCATCGGGTGTTGCGTCATCCGTGATATAAACCATAATTACATTTTCCTCTTCAATTTTGCCGAGAAGAGAATCAATATTAAGGAATATCATTGAAGCAGAGCCGATAAGAACAAGGCAACTCATAAGAACGCAAATTGATGCAATAGACATCATTCTGTTTGTCCAAGTATTCCTAAAGCCCTCTTTAATTAAATATTTTAAACTTGCACCTGTCATTACTGCTCACCTCCCTGTTCTTCCTCTGCGCTCTCGTCGCTTACAACGCTTTCGAGGTTATCAAAAATATCCTCTTCGTTTTCGTCCTTAGGCAAAACGTCAACATTATCAATCTCAACGTCCTCGTCAAAAAAGAACATATCGGTGTCCGCTTTAGGGTTTTCGCCTGTGAACTGAGCATGGGTAGGGTCGGGAGTATCGGATACAACCTCGCCGTTTTTAATAACAATAACACGTCTTTGGAATGAACGCACCAAATCGTGCTCGTGAGTAACCATAATAACAGTTGTGCCGGCATTGTTAATCTTAGTCAAAAGACCTACAATCTCGTGGCTCATTTCAGGGTCAACGTTACCCGTAGGCTCGTCCGCAATAATAACCTTAGGATTATTAACAAGCGCCCTTGCAAGAGAAACTCTCTGTTGCTCACCGCCCGAAAGCTCATTAGGCATCGAACGTGCCTTTTGAGAAAGGCCTACAAGCTGAAGAATATATGGCACTCTCTTACGGATTTCCTTTTCCTTAGCACCGATAACACGCATTGCAAACGCAACATTGTCATAAACCGACATTTTAGGAATAAGGCGGAAGTCCTGGAACACTATGCCCATTTCCCTTCTGTAATAAGGAACCTGCTTTTTCTTAAGAGTAGCAGATGAATATTCGTTAAAAATAATTTCACCCTCGGTTGGCTTTTCCTCATGCATAATGAGTTTTAAAAATGTACTTTTACCTGCACCCGAAGAGCCTACAACGAAAACAAACTCTCCGTCCTCAATTTTGATATTAACATTTGAAAGGGCGTGGGTACCGTTGCTGTCGTAAACCTTTGATACATTTCTGAATTCTATCACGATTTTTTCCCCTTGTATTTCATTATAAATTTACGCCTTAGCGCACTTATTCATTATTATTAATAATATAATATATCAACTTATAAGATAAATCAAGATTTTTTTGTTACTCTTTTGTAAACATCAGGTTACAATTATTAAAAAATCCGCCAAAACAGGCAATTTTGGCGGATAAAAAAATATCAAATTTTTTCGCAAATTACGATTTCGTTGTAATATGCGCCGATAAAGCCTGAATTAATTTCCCTGCACGAGTCATAGAAATTTACCTTGAGCACACATTCACGATACATCATTTTGAAATGTCAGTGTCTATTAAAAATCGCTTATAATTTCAAATCCACCTTTTTCGTTTAAAAATATAAATAAGTGAAAAAACGACTGCAACATTTAAAAAAATCACATACGGATATCCAAAGCGTGATGAAAGCTCCGGCATATATTTAAAATTCATTCCGTACCAGCCGACTATAACGGTCATAGGCAAAAAAACAGAAGTCACGACGGTAAAAAGTTTCATTATTTCATTTTGCCTTGCGTCAATGCTTGTTTGATATGCATCCCAAAGATGAGTTACGCTTTCTCTCAAAATATCCGTATTTTCCTTATATCTTACAGCCTTATCCCTAAAGAGCCTGAAAATCTTATATGATTTTTCATCCAAAAGCTCGTTTTCATTTTCAATATATATCTCAGTTGCATCAATAAGCTGTTCATAAAAAGCACGAAGGCGCAAAAGTTCTCTTTTCTTTTCAATCAGCAGCTCGGCAAAATTTGTGCAAACATTTTTATCAATAACCTCTTTTTCAAGCATAGCTATCTCTTCTTGCACATCAAACTGAGCCGAACACTGTTTTGCAATCGTTTCAAGAAACGAACAAATAAGTTTTTCAAGCGTTGCGCTTTCGCAGGCGGTATTCGAAAGAACGTTTAAAAAGCACTTTTGATTAAACGAAAAATCATCGCAAATATTAACAATTATCATCATATTTTTAGAAATTATAATTGCCAATTCGTTGTTGCTGTCTGTTTTATTACATATTATATTTATGCGAATAAAACTAAAATCATCGTTAATAAACTTTGTTAAAAAGCTGCTGTCTGACTTTTTTCTGCAAAGTTCAATAATATTTTTAGGCAAAGAAAAAACGGCGGCAAGCCTTTCAAGCTCGCCAACCGTTATAAATCCGAGTGTAAGCATATTTTTGCCGATTTCATCAACATCAATGCTTTTCACCTCATCATCAAAAACGTAAAACACTCATTATCACCGATAATAGTATTTGCGCTTTTTCAACATATATTATTTCTTTTTAACCTTGTTTAACATAGCGTTTATCTCAAGAATTTGTTCCTTGGTGAATTTGCCGCCGAGCATCATAAGTCCACGCTTAACTGTAAAGCCCTTGAGCATATCAATCATAGTCTTGTTGATATCACTAAGCTTAAAGCCCATAACCTCGGCGCCTTTTTTCTTGCCCTTTTGCTTAGGGCCGTCAGGTGTAAGCGCCTTTTTCATTTTAAGAAGAAGCTTAACTGCACAAATTTTTCCTCTAAAGGTTGAAAGAATATCGCCCAAAGTATCGTTTACGCTGTAATAACCGGCAGGAGTTTCAATCTCAAACCAATTGATTACCGCACCCTCTTCTTTAAGCCTGTAATCTTCGTTAAACTTATCAACTTTTCTGATTTGAGCCTCGTCTGTTAAATCGCCCGCTTTTGCAACAAGGGTGGTTTCACCCTCATTTTTAACTTCAAAGTGGAAGAACGGAAATTCACCCTTTTTCTTTTTGCCGACACTCTCGCCGTTTGCAAAAAGCTCAACCTCGTCAAGATTTGTATAAACGGTAACCTTAGTCACGTCCTCAACCCTGTCAACATACCTCTTTGCGCAGATATGGAGCATCGGCTTTTTGGAAAGCCAAGCCTGATAAGCATAAAAGCTGTCTTTTTTATACTTTCTGTCAAATGTGACAAGTCCCTTGTGGTTCATACCGTTTTCGCCGCCTTCGGCACGTGCGTCTGCGGCAAAGTCAAACATATTCCAAACGTGAGTAGCCCAAAGATAAGGACGTTTTGCAATTTGCTTGATTACTTCCTCGTGATAATATGCCTGATATTCCTCAGTATAATCTCCCTGTTCAGGGTTACTTGTGTGCCAATTGAGTGCCTCGCAACCGTACTCGCTCATACCGATTGCCTTGTTTGGATATTTCTTGTGGAATGTATCAAACCAATCGCCGTACATTGACACATCGCCGCCGTACCAGCCGAAATAATGGTTATATGAAAGAACATCAGAAATATGCACATATTCCTCATTAATATTGCAGGCAGTAAGCACAGCTTCGGTAGTAAGCCTTGTTTTATCAAGCGAATGAACAAGGTCATTGAGCATTTTATGATTTTCAACAATAGGAGAAGTTGCGCCGCCCATTGTAATCTCATTTGAAAGTCCCCACACCACGATTGACGGGTGATTGTAATTTTGATAAACAAGCTCTTTCATTTGCGACTTTGTATTTTCAACACCTTTTTCAAGATGCTTTGAAATATACGGAATTTCAGCCCAAACAACAATACCTCTCTCGTCGCACAAATCATAAAAATACTGAGCGTGCTGATAATGGGCAAGACGGATAGTGTTAGCACCCATTTTGCAAATCAAATCCATATCCTCTTTGTGATGCTCAGGCAAGAGCGCATTGCCGATATGAGGCCTGTCCTGATGCCTTGAAACACCTCTTAAAGGATACTCTCTGCCGTTTAAAATAAATCCCTTTTGCGCATCAATCTCAAATGTGCGGCAACCAAAGCGTGTTTTAACCTCATCAACTGCCTCGCCGTCAACAATAAGCTTAGCAACAGCGGTATAAAGAAACGGGTCGTCAACACCGTCCCAAAGATGAACGTCTTTAATTTCAAGTTTAGCACTCGGATTTTTACCGCTTGCCTTAGCCCTTGCAACAACCTCATTGCCGTCGCTTATTTCAAATTCAACCTCGCCGTCGCAATAAGCGTCAACAGTAATTTTTGCGTCATCGCCGCTGATTTCAGGTGTAACCGCAATGCCGGGCGCACCGTAAAAATCAAGGTCAAAATGATTTTTGCCTACTCCGATAAGGCTTACATCCCTGTAAATACCGCCGTAAAATGTAAAATCCGCAACCTGAGGATAAACGTAATCGTTAGGCGAGTTATCGGCAACAACAACAAGCAAATTTTCGTCCTTAATATCATCAAGCTTAACCCTAAAGGTAGAATATCCGCCGTCGTGAACGCAAATTTCTTTTCCGTTAAAATAAACGGTACCTGTTGAATTTACACCGTCAAGCTGAAGATAAACTTCTTCGCCGTCAGGCATATCGCTTTTAGCCAAGCTCTTTGCAAAATATCCCTTGCCACGATAATAATCGTTGCCGCCGTCCTGTCCGTCATCGCCATTGAAAGTGTATGGCAAATCAATGCTCTCCCAATCGCTCGGAAACGTACTTGGTACAGAGGAAACCTCTTTTGAAAATTTCCAATCCTTGTCAATATTAATAACCTTGCGCATAATATACCCCTCTCAGTAAATTATTATATATAAATTATAAATCATTATTATATTTAATTCAACAAACATATTATTAACAAATAACGATAAATAAACCAAAATTGCATAGAAAAAGAGCACCTCAATCGAGATGCTCTTAAATTCTCTAAACATAGAAAGTCTTAATTACTTTCTCTTAAACTGCCTTGCCTTCATTGTTACTTCGTCAGAAGCAGGGAATGTGTTCTTATACTTGATTAAAAGAGATGCGCTCTTATCCTTGATAACTGCTACATTTGCATGGTTTACAGCTACCTCTGCAACCATATCATACTCAGCCTTAGTGATTTCCTTAGTCTTAGTATTGATTGTGCAAGTAACGGTACCGCCCTTATATGTAACCTTAATGTTATCTTCTGCAGTACCCTGAGCGAATGAAATAACGTCGATTTGTGCAACAGTTGCACTGATATCACCGAGAACCTCGAAGAAGTCACCCTGTGAATCCTCGCCTCTCATACTCATTTCAGCAGCCTTTGGCTGAATTACCATTGTGATAGTTCCGTCGCCGTTATCTGTAATGTTAGCGTCAAGAACGTCCTCACCCTTAACATAAGACTTTCTAAAGTCTTTTTTGCCCGGATCTTTCTCATTACAATTGTAGTTATCAAGCTTAGGGTTACGGTTGTTACAAGGAACAAGACCGTAAATGTTTGGCTTGAACAAGCCGTCAACAATACCCGGAACGAGCTTGTTAATAACAGCATTTTCCTTGCCGTCAATCATAACCTTACCTACATTAATTTTCTCATCACCGAGAAGCTTGTAGAAAGTCTCAGTCTGACCCTTATCATTGACATACTCGGCAGTAAGAGTCTTAGTGTAATCATAAGCCTCTTTATAATAGTTAGCAACATCTTCGAGTGACTTAAACTCAACTCCGCCGTACTTGCCTGCCTCAAATGACTTTTCAAGAACAGAAGTATCTTCTGAAGAACCGGCTTTTTCGCCCTCTGCTTGTTTCTTCCAACTGCCGTCCTTAATTTGGTGAATAGCCTTAATGGCACCTTCAGTTACGTAATTTACTTTTGCACATCCTGCAAATGAGCTTGCGATTAATCCTGTAGCAAGTACAAGGCACAAGCCTTTTTTCACATATTTGTTCATTTTCAGGGTTCCCCTTTCAGAATTATACGAATCCGTTTTATAAAACGCTACATATTAAATTTATATTAAATCTCACAAAATGTCAATAGAAAATTTAAAATTAAGTCATAATTTTTAAAAAATTAATTTTTACATTGAGATTTATACATTATTATGGTATACTATTTTGATGAAAACAGACTATAGTACAGTATTTTTAATATATTTTTCAAGGAGTGATAAATAATGAGATGTAAAAACTGCGGCGCAGACAACGATGACAACAGATACATATGTGAGGTTTGCGGCTCTCCTCTTTATGACGAAAGCGATTTTGACAATGCAAACGGTATTGACGACGACAGAACTCAAACCTTTAAAGCAGTAAATGAGCCGAATAATCAAGTTCAAAACCGAAACGATAACTATAATAATAATGATTATGATAAAGAAAATCAATATAATAATCAAAAAAATAACGAAAGCGAAAAGAAAAATAAAGGTGCCGAAAAGAAAAGCATCATAATTATTGCCGTTCTTGCGGTTATTCTTATTGCAATCATTGCTTCTGTTGCAGCAATTACTCATAACAAGAACAAGGACAATACCACATCTTCAAACCTTACTAAAATTTCTACACAGTCTGATTCTACAAGCGACAAATACAGCACCACAGAGAAAAAGACTACAGAAAGCACAACCGAATCAACTACCGAAAAAACCACCAAGCAAACCACTGCTTCCCTTTGGATAATCAACACAAGCTCAAGCGGAGGCGGCGAAGCAGAGGGCGACGGCAAGTATGAAAACGGCAAAAAGGTTACTCTTGTTGCAAGAGCTGACGACGGATACAAGTTCGACGGCTGGTATTCAAACGGAGTCAAAGTAAGCAGCAAGGAAGAATACACCTTCACTGCTAACCAAAATGCAAGCTTTTCAGCACAATTCTCACCTGTTGAAACTCAAGCGCCTGACACAACCGCTTCAAATTAAGGCAGCGACTTTGTTTTCGGCGAGTAATACAAGTAATCAAATAATATAGGTATAAATATATTAAAAAAGAAAAGAGATAAAAATGACAAAGGGCGAATCAGCTAAAGAAAATTTTATGAGCGGTCTTAACTGCTCGCAAGCGGTTGCCGCTGCTTTTGCAGAAGAAATGAATATGCCAAAATCGCTTGTTGAAAAATTAACCGTTGGCTTCGGCGGCGGAATGGGCAGAATGAGAGAGGTTTGCGGAGCTGTTTCCGGTATGACCTTCGTTATCTCTGCGCTTTATGATGACGATAAGTCAGGAATTTATAAGCGAGTTCAAGCTGTAGCAAATGAATTTAGAGAGGAAAACGGCTCAATAGTATGCCGTGAGCTTCTCGG
>OHEP01001083.1_pt1 | contig 15276 bp, 12 predicted proteins | sample 1567271 | NCBI WGS metagenome assembly OHEP01 (sample SAMEA3879577, study PRJEB24766) | human gut metagenome | biome: human-associated habitat; feature: feces | place: USA | collected 1985/1987
GAGCACCAAAATTGGACACTTTAAAAATACTATTTTTATTTTTTTAAAAAAAATTAGGAAAAAGTATCCTAAAAAATAATATATTTAATGAACAAAAAAGGCTATTTTTAATATTTTAAGACAAATATGTCTTAAAACTAAATAAAAAAGCCCTTTATTGAAAGAAAAATTTAGGACAAAGTGTACCAAAAAAGAAAAGAGAGAAAAGTATAATAGAAGGAGTAAAGATTAATTAATTGTTTACAAATCAGGGATATCAAAAGGAGTAGCTAACCACAAGATATCAGAAAGGAGAAAAATGGTGGAATTTACAAGTATACCAATTATAGTAGTGCTATGCTATATAATAGGAGAAATATACAAAGTAATATTTAGAAAGAAAAAAGAGGCAAAGAAATTGATACCAATAGTGATGGCAATTGTGGGTGGAATTTTAGGAATATTGATATATCTAACAAATCCAGAGATAATATTTAAAGCAGAAAATATATGGATAGCCATAGTGGTAGGAATTGCTAGTGGAGAAAGTGCCACAGGAACAAATCAAATTATAAAACAAATATTAAATAAAGGAGAATAAGAAAATGCAAATAAAAGATAGAAATACAGAATTTCCGAATCGAAGAAGATTAGAAGTAGAAGAAATTGAGTATAACGAAAATGGTGAAATAGAAGTACTATTAGTAGAAGTCAAAAGGGATGAAGGGGAAGTCTATGAAGAAGGTACGCAGATAAATGCAACAAATTTAGATTTAATAATTAGAAGTAAAGTAACAGAAATTTTAAGTATGAGTGATGAAGAAAGAGTAGAATATGACGCAAGTAAAATAGAATTAGAATTAGAAGTGGATGTGGAAGCAATTACACAAGATTTTTCTTTGCCAACAAAAGGTATCAATGGATCAAGTATTGTATGGAGTGTTGAAGGAGAAGGAATAGAGATAGAAGAAAATATAGCAAGGGTTAATAGAAAGTTATATGAACAAAATCCTTTGTTAAAAGCTCGAGTGAGTTATGGTAGTGCTGAGACAATACAAGTTTTTCATGTAACAGTTTTATTAAGAGAAATGACACCAAGCGAAAGAGTAGAAGAAGATAGCAATAATTTAAAAATTGATACAAAAGTAACTACGGATTTTACTTTACCATCAGCAGGATCAAATGGTTCGAGTATTACATGGGTAGTTAAAACGGGAACATCTATTACAATTACAGGAAATACAGCCAATGTACATAATGGAGAGAGCGATGCCTATTCAACCTTAGAAGCAACAATTACATATGAAAGTGTAACAACAACCAAAAATTTTGTAGTAGAAGTAATATCAACAAGTTTTTTACCAAAAACATATGCGGTAAGTTGGACACAAGAAAAAGGTAGTTTAAAAACCGATGAGTTAACAATTGCATCAAGCAATGGTGAAAAATTATATATAGAAGTAGAAAATAATTATTCCAGTGCGATAGAAGTATCGATAAAGGCAAATGATTCAAGTTTAGTAAAAGTAGAAGTAAAAGAAACAACGGATTTAAACGCAATGATGGGAACAAGTTATGTAGAATATACATTTACAGTTCATATTTATTTGTCTAGTGATAGAGAAATAAAATTAGGAAGCCTAAATGGAAGTGTCAAATATTATTATGCATCCATTACCCCAGATGACTAACAAAGGAGAAAGAAAAATGAAACTATCAAAATTAAGAGAAAAATTAGAAAATAATAAAGAACTAAGAAATAAACAAGCAAGAAAAATAAAAAGATTAAAAGCAGAATTTAAATGTGGAGTAACAAAAGAAAAAAACAGAAAAGAAGAAATAAAAATTATCGGAATAACAGGTAGCAGTGGAAAAACAACGGTCGCTAATATAATACATGAGTATTTAAAAAGATTGGGAAAGAAAAGTGTATTATATAGTAGTGCAAAAATAGATTCTCCTGCAACCATTATTAGACCAGATGAAGCATGCGAAATAACATTTAATAGTGAAGATGATGTATTAGAAATCATTGAAGAAGTAGAAGCATATGGAGCAGAATACTTAGTGTTAGAGGTTAATGAAACCGCAATTGAAAAGGGCTTAACAAAAGATATACCATTTGATGTTAGAGTATTAACTAATTTCAATGCATTACATAATGAAGATCAATATAGCAAAGAAGAGTACAAAGCAATAAAGAAATCCTTCTTTGAGGGAATGGAAAAAGAAAGCTTATGTATCTATGGTTTTGAAGATTATGATAAAGAATTTTTAGAAGAATTGTTAGAAGCAAATGAGTGTAAAAAGTATGTTTATAGTAGCAATTATATTGCGACAGTAAAGGGAGTAAATAAAGAAGATATAACGAGTCTATTATATGAACTAGAAAGTACAAAAGCAGGCTTGCAAATGAAAGTTAAAGTTAAAAATAAAACATATGCATTAAAAACGGAAATGATGATGAATTATAATGCATTAAATATTGTAGGAGCACTCACTGTTTTAGAAGCAATGGGAATGTTTGATATCAATGAGTATAATACATGCATTCAAAAAATTAAAATACCAGGAAGATCAGAAGTTTATCAAAGAAAAGGTAGAATGATAGTGATAGATAGTCATTTACCAAAAGTATTAGAAAGTTTACAAAAGCTAAAAGATAAGAAAGAAATCAATCAAATTAAAGTTGTAATCGGTTCAATGGGTTACGGATATCAAAATTGGGAGCCAAGATTTAAAACGACGGATTTTATAGCTAGTCGTAAAAAAGCAAGAAAGTATGCAATGGAGTTATTAAAAGAAAAGGTAGATGATGTATATCTAACAGAAAGCGACAATGGCAAAGAAAAAGTGCTAGATATCTGTTTGGAATTAAAAGGATATTTAGAAGATAAAGTTTCTTCAAAGATAATAGAAGATAGAGAGCAAGCAATAAGGGAAGCAATTGTTGATTCTAAAGAGGGGGATGTTATTTTCATCAGTGGTAGAGGAAATAGAAGAGTATTATGTAATAGTGAAACGACAATGAAACTAATAAAAGATAGTGAAGTAGTTGAAAAAGTCCTAAAAGAATTAGGGTGGTAGAAAATGGATGATAGCAAAATTAATAAATCAGAAATAAGTTATCATAATAGTGTAGGAAAAGTTGATGTTCATATTAAAACGGGAAGAATGATTTATGAGTATCCGTTATTCGCATTAGGTGGAGGAAACTACCAAATAATGGTGTCATTATTATATAATAGTCATTATCAGAAAACAGATTATGAAGAAAGACCAATTGGAAATTCAAAAGGATGGAAATTAAATATAGAAGGATCTGTATTTCCATATAAATTAACATATAATATGGAAGGTTTTGAAGAAGGAGATTATGTATACATAGATGGAAATTGGAAAACCCATCGATTGATTAAATATAAAGAAACTGAAGAAGAAAGAGGATATTATGATGAATCGGGAAGTGGATTAAGACTTATAGTTAAAAATAATCAAGAGTTTATAATTAAAGATGGAAACGAAAATCAACTGAAATTTAATGAAAAGGGACATCTAATTCAGATAGTAGCAGGAAACAATCCTAATATAATTAAATTGATAACATATGATGAGGAAGAAAAAATAACAAGTATTTATGATAAAAGAAAGCCATTAAGGAAAATCAGTTTTGAATACGATAAAGAAGGCAATTTAATAAAAAGTTGGATTGAAAATACCAATCATAGCATCCTATGTCAATATGATAGCATAAATAGGTTAGAAAAAATATCAATTCATCAAGAAGAAGAGTTGAAAGAAAAAATTAATATAAAATATAATAGCAATTCTCAAATTGAATATATAATTGATAAGGAAAGTTTAGAAGCAGTGTATATTGAAAATAGTTCGGATAGTAAAAGTAAGATTAAAAAAATAATAGAAGGAGTAATGAAAAAAGAAAGCATATGTAAAGAAGGTTTAGCAGAACAAGACTTAGGAAAAGAAAGTTACATAGGAGATAGTAATTACTTGACCAAACAACAAGAAGAAGTAGAAGGTTATAATTTAATAATGCCAGAAGCATATCATAAAGCAGTTTATCAATTTACATATGAAGAAAATTACACATCCATCAAAAATAAAACAGGAATCGTTTATAGATATTATTTGAATACGAAAGGACAAATAATTAGTGTATTAGAAAAAGAAGAATTTGAAGGTGAACTATATATAGAAGAATCATATCGAACTTTATTTCAAACAAAAGGCTGGGAATTGACAACTAATTTTTTCTTGGAGAATTGTATCAATTCCAATTGTGCATATCAATATGAAAAGGCAGTATTTTATGCGAAACAAGAGAAAATAAGAGAATTTGCAGAAATTTTTCAAGAAGATAAGTATAAATATACAAAAGATTTTGTTATATCTTTTTGGATAAAATTTAAACAAGATGTAATTAGTGATATCAGTGCAGAAGTCGTAATAGAAAAGGTAGATTTTCCAGAAATTACAAACAAAAAAAGATTAGAAAAAGTATTAAAAGATACATGGCAATATGTAAGAATACCAATAAATTTAGGTAATTTGCCAGAAAATATATGGGCAATGAAAATCCAAATTTTAGGAATTGATATAGACACAACAATTGAAGTAGCAGATTTAAGAATAGAGGCAAGCAATGAAGCAACAATAAATATAAATGAAAAATCCCTTGAACTAGTAAAAAGTATTATATATGTAGAAAAAGGAACAAAGTATTATGAAGATATTACAGCAGAAGTTTTCATGAGCGAAAAAGATCTTTTTGAAACATATAAAAATATATATCATAAAAATAGGCAAGGACAAGAAGAATTTGATTTAGTATATTGTAATGGTACGAAAGTAAAATCAGTAAGTGAAGTTAGATTGGAAATTGATTATAGTGAATGCAAATTAGAAGTAGATGAACAAGGGATTCCAAATTATTATACAAGTACAGTAATGCCAATAACAAATAAGATAAATACGGTAAGTAAAACACAAATTATCTATAAAAATGATGAAATAGAAAATAGACAATATTATAAGGTTATAAGCGAAGTTGGAATCATTAGCGATAATAGTAATAGTTTTATAAAATCTTCAACAGTAGAAGCATGGTACTATGAAGATGGTAATTTATACAAACAAATAGATGAATATGGAATAGTAACTGAAAATGAATATGATCATTATGGTAATTTAATGCAAATTAAAATGTATAATAATGAAAACCCAGAAAAGGAAATCATAAAAATAAACTATGGCTATCAAGAAGAAGATGAAAGTCAAAGAGAAAATGTTATATCATATACAGAAAATGGAATAACAACATATTATCAGTATGAAGAACCACAAATGTTCTTGAGCTATACTACCAAAGGAAATTGCACTACAGAGTTTACATATGATTCAGATAAAAAAATAACACAGATAAGATACCGAAATTATCCAGAAGGAAATGTGGATAGTAAAAATAATATAAAATATGACAATAAAGGTAGAATCAAAAGTTTTTCTGATCAAAGTGGAAGAACATATGGAATGATATGTAATTGTTTTGGTGAAGCAGTAAAAATATATAAAAATAAGAATCTAATATTAGAAACAGAAATAATAGAAGAAAAAAATAAATTGAATAGTATAATATATAAACAATATCTAGAAAAAAATCATCCACAAATAACTACGAATTATTATGATTTTTATGGGAAACTATTTAAAACTGTTAATGACGAAAAAGAAATTAAATATGTTTATGAAGATGTTGGTTATAGCGATAATTTATCTAGAGTAACACGAATAAAAGATCCATATGAAGAAAAAGAGTATGAATATACATATGATGATAAAAATAATACAGTGGAATGCCATTGTAAAGGAATATATCCACTTGATATAAAGGTAGTAGAAAATGAAAGAAGAGAATATAAAATTGGTATAAATAATATAAGATATATAACTGTAAAGGATAATGGAGAAGAAGATCCAAAATATCTCAATCCTAGAATTAAAAAAACGAAGTATGAAATAGATGGTGATGAAAATGATATATATGATTTTGAATATTGTTATGATGAATTAGGAAGATTAAAAAGAAAGCAGAAAAAAGAAATAATAAATGAAACTAGTGTAGAAGAAAAACAAGAAACGGAAAATAATATTATTGCAGAAATAAGACAGGAAAGAGAATACAAAGAAGGAACAGGTATAATTAATAAAATAAAATATGGAGTATATGTACCAATAGAAGTAGAAAAAGAAAAACAAGAAGACAAAGCGGAAATTATATATGAAAGTGAATATGATGAAGAAACAGGAAATATAAAAAAAATAAAAGAAGAAGGGCAAAGATATCTAGAGAGTGATTTAAATAATGATGAATTAGATAAAATAGAATTAGAAAAAGTAGAATTAGATAAAAAAGAAGTAGAATATGAATATGATTATCAAAATCAATTGATTAAAGAAACACATACAAAAAATGATAATGAAATAAGTGTAATTGAGTATCAATATGGTAAAGAAAGTGGAATGGTAGAAAAAATAATTAAGGATAATGTAGAGATTAAGCGGTTTATTTATAATAAGGATATCTTGACAAACATTAAGGAAAATGATAAAATATATCAAATAGAGTATGATAATTATGGTAACATCATAAACGATGGTAAAGGAACCTTAGAATATAATGAAAGAAATCAATTGAAAAAATATAAGTATTGCATTGATGAAGGACAATGCTATCATCAATATGAAAATGAATATTATTACAATTATCAAGGAATTCGTTATAAGAAAAAAGTAAGCCATAGTATAAGATATGGTAATAATGAAGAAAAAATATATGAGTATTTTAAAATATATTATCTAGATGGAAATCAAATAATAAAAGAAGAGTGGAGAAATCTAGAGAATCAGATAACAAATGAAATAATGTATTACTATGATATAGAAGGATTAGTAGGAATTGAATATCAAGGTAAAAAGTATAATATAGTAAAAGATATCTTAGGCAATGTAAGTAAGATAATGTATAAAAATCGAATAATAGGTGAATATGAATATGATGGATGGGGTAAATGTGTAGAAAAAGAATTAAGTCCAGAAAAAAATACAGAAATTGATACCTTTGTTTTACATAACAATCCATTTAGATATCGTGGATATTATTATGATGTTGAGACTCAACTCTTCTATTGCAACTCTAGATATTATTCACCTGAACTTTGCAGGTTCATAAGTCCAGATAGTATTGAGTATTTAGACCCTGAATCAATCAATGGGTTGAATTTATATTGCTATTGTATGAATAATCCTATTATGTATGCCGATCCTAGCGGACATGCACCACAATGGTTGCAAATTGCAGGATGGATTGGACTAGGAGTTGGAATATTAGTTTGTGGTGTTGCTATAGGAATATTGACTGCAGGAGTTGGTACAGCTACTTTTCTAGGCGCAGTTGCGGTTGGAGCAGCTAAAGGGGCGTTAATAGGAGCGGCAATTGGAGTAGGTGCAGGAGCAATTGCTGGAGGTGCCGGAGCCATGATTGCTGGTGAAGAGTTTGGAAGTTCTGAGTTCTGGAGTGATGTTCTTTATGGAGGTATGCTTGGTTTTGGAGTGGGTGCTGTTGTAGGAGCTGTTGCTGGTGGATTCCATGGGGCTAACGGATGGTATAATGCCAAAGCTTTGGAGTTTACAAATGTTGGTTCTAATGAAGTTGTATTAGGTAGAAGTCCAGGCTATGTAGATGTTGCTAGAAGTAGAGGCGCAACATATTTCCATACTACCGATGATATTTGGAATGCTACTCAATCAATGAGAGGTGTGGGTTCTAAAGGAATGTGGAGAATTAATAAGACGTTTTTAAAACAACAAATAAAAGCTGGTGCTCATTTTACATTAGTAGATCCTGCTAGCGGATACTTTTATGCTAAAGAAGTGGCATATGTTATGAAATATGGTATATATGCATTCTTATAATATTTAGGAGAGAAGATATGGATTTAGAAAAAGGTAAGCAAATATTTTTTAGATATAATGGAAGTCGTTTTCATATAGACAGAGAATGCCCTAATGAATATAGGCAATGTAGAGTACCAAAAGATATTGAGCAACAATGGTTAAAAGAAATAAAAGTCAATTTATTGAGAAACATAAGTGTTGAGAGAGGTCATAGTAAAGTCATTTTGATTAACAATTATATACAATTACTTGATAATGAATCTGCTGTATATTTCGTAATTGAAGTTTTGAATCAAACTGATTTGGATACATTTTCTATGATTATTTTGGCAGAAACATTGAAACATTATAAATCAGCGTATATTTCAGAACGTCTAAAACAAGAAATAAATAAGTTTTTGTTAATATTGAAAAAAACAATGCTGAATGGTGAAATTAAAATCGATGAAAGTTATAAAAAAAATCCATATATGAAGGATTATGATTTTACAAAAGAAAATATAATAAATCGAATAAACAAATTATAATTAACACAAACTTGCAGGAGTGTAGCTGTCTTAACAGATAGTTGCACTCTTTTTCTTTGTAGTTAACTAGTCTATATTAATAGATTATTTTATAGAAAAATGGTATAATGAAGTACCAAATATAGTTGTTTAAAGGAAGTGATTCATTTGAAAATAATTAATACAATAAATCAAATATCAAATATCTATTCAAATGGATCATTTGATATAAAGAAATGGAAAGAATATATTAATTCAATTAATCCTAAAATAGAAGAATTGTGCATTTCTGATATGAAAGAAACGATTGATACTGGTTTATATACTTTTGAAAACAACTTTTTACCAACACTTAATTTGGTGATAAATAAACAAAACAAACTAGAAGAATTAAGTAGTAACTTTAATATTGTAACAAAAGAATTAGAAGAGAAGATCTTCAGTAAATTTAACAAATCAATAGATGTAGAAATTGTTTTGTACCTTGGATTATGTAATGGTGCAGGATGGGTTGTAACTATTGAAAACAAAACTTATTGTCTTTTAGGTGTTGAAAAGATATTAGAGTTAAATTGGTATGATATAGACGCACTTTATGGATTAATTTATCATGAACTAGGTCACGTATATCAAAATCAATATGGTGTATTAGAAAGAAATTTTGATAATAATAAACATCACTTTTTATGGCAATTATTTACTGAAGGAATTGCAATGTATTTTGAACAAACATTAATTGGAGATTATAATTATTTTCATCAAGATAAAGATGGTTGGAAAAAATGGTGTGATAGTAATCTAAATCAAATTAAGATAGATTTCTATAATGATTTAGATAATATGACACCTAATAATCAAAGATATTTTGGCGATTGGGTAACTTATAAAGGACATTCAGATGCTGGTTATTACTTAGGAACAAAATTTGTTCAATTTATTTGTAAAACTTATAAATTCGATGATATTTTATCTTTTGGTATAGAAGATGTAGAAAGATTATATATAAACTTTTTAAATAGAGAAAAAATTCAATCTTCTCAATATATCTTTTTTGATGTAGGAACAACTTTAGTTGATGAAAGTATTGCTTATGATCATAGAGCAAAAGATATGATAAAAGATACTGAAATAACTTTTGAAGATTTTGATAAAAAAAGAATTGAATTTGCTAAATTAGGATTAGATGGAAATTTAGCTGCTATTGATTTTTATAATTTATCTAAAACACAATGGCCTCATGAAGATGAGTGTTTATATAAAGATACTATTAATATTTTAAATTATTTAAAAAGTAAGAATTATAAATTAGGAATAATTGCAAATCAATCAAAAGGATTAAAAGAAAGATTGTGTAAGTTTGGTATTTTAAACTATTTTGATATAGTTATTGCTTCAGATGAAGTAGGAATAGCTAAACCAAATTTAGGTATTTTTGAAAAGGCAATAAAATTAGTTAATCTAAATCCAGAAGATTGTATTATGGTAGGAGATAGATTAGATAACGATATTTTCCCTGCTAAAAAAATTGGTATGAAAACAATTTGGATAAGGAATGGTTTGGCAATACATCAAAACATATCTTTATCAAATAAGAAGGCAGATGTAATAATTGATAATTTGTTAGAAATAAAATCTATATTTTAATAGGCAATAACTAAGAGGTGAGGAGTAAAATCTTCATCTTTTTTGTGTTTTAAATAAAAATTATAAAATTTTTTCAATTTTGACCCTCTCAAAAAGACGTTGAAATCTCCAGTACTATTAGAGGGACAAATAAATATTTGAAGAATATTTCAAGAACACCTCTCAAAGTGACTATAAAATCTCTTTTAATAGTAGAGGTAGTTAAATTATTTTTAATTATTTTTTACTAAAGGGCCATCAATGATAGTTATAAATTCCCATTACTATTAGAAGAATATAAAATATTTTTTCAAAGAAGGTGGTAATTTAGGAGTTCAAATGTCCTTAACTATAGAAGAATATATTTCTTTAAATGTAAAAAAGAGGAGGTGTAAATGGTGGTAGTAGAAATTAAATAAAAATAGGTAAAAATATATCATTTTTGTAAACAGGATAAAGCGTGCAACACTTTGCATCACGCCATAGTTTCGTAACTGGGATACCCAGCTTACAAAATTTATAAACAAATAGATGGATGTAAACATAAACTTGTGGTATCATCATGATGCAAGTTTGTGTTGGAAAAGGAGGTTAATTTGAAAGAAAATAAAATATACAACACAGCTTTATATTGTAGACTATCTCTTGATGATGGTAATGTAGGTGAATCAGGTTCAATTCAAACACAAAAGATTATTTTAGAAGAATACGCTAAAAGTCATAACTTTAAGATTTATGATGTTTATATAGATGATGGGTATAGTGGATTAAATTTTAATAGACCAGGATTTCAAAGAATGTTACAAGATATTGAAAGTGGCAAAGTAAATTTAGTTATTACAAAAGATTTATCTAGACTTGGTAGAGATTATATTATGACTGGATATTATACTGAAAATTACTTTAAAGATAATGGAGTTAGATATATTGCTATTAATGATGGAATAGATACCATTAATGATAATAATGATATTGCACCATTTAAAAATATCTTAAATGATATGTATGCTAAAGACTTATCTAGAAAAGTAAAAGCTGCTAAAAGAAGTAGAAATCAAAAAGGATTATATACTGCAGCTCAAGTACCTTATGGATATAAAAAAGATCCACTAGACAATAATCATTTAATCGTGGTTGAAGAAATAAGACCAGTCATTAAACTAATTTATAAATTAGCATTACAAGGTCATGGTTGCCCTAAGATTGCAAGAATATTAACTGAAAAAGGTATTTATACTCCTGGTTATTATAAGCGAATTAAAGGAGATATTAGGTTTGCTAGATTTAAAAATAAAGGTTGGACTTATGTTACAGTAAGAAAGATTTTAGGAGATGTAGTTTATCTAGGACACATTGAATCTAACAAATATGAAGTGATAAACTATAAAACAAAGAAATGTGTCCCTGTACCTAAGGAAAGACATTTAATAGTTAAGAACACTCATGAACCTATAATATCTCAAGATGATTTTGACTCAGTTCAATCCATGATAGCTTCGCGTACTCATCCTTGGTTACATGATCATGAAAACTTATTTAAAGGAATTATTCATTGTGCTCATTGTGGTAATAGAATGGCTCTTGTACATCAAAAAAGACCTTATGGTAATGTAAGTCATACTTATAAATGTACAACTTACATGCGAAATAAAGAGCAATGCCCTAGACCTTACACATTACTTCATAGGCAAATAAAAGAAATTGATATAGAATCTAAAATATCTAAACTTGAAATAAGAAAAGATAAGCTATATCAATTAACTAAGAAAATATATAATGATGCTTTAAATGAAATCATTGATAGTGATACTTCATCTAAAATGATTACAGAATATCAAAAAGAACAAAAGAAAATAGTTAATGAAATTGAAATGCTAAAAAACTTACAAAAAGAAGAAGAGTCTACAATAGAAAATAACAAATTATTAAAAGAAAAAGTAAATGAATTTTTAGAATTTAAAGAAATAGATTCTCTAATAGTTCATTCGTTAATATCTAGAATAGAAGTTGGGTATAGAGATAACCCAAGAACTATTAAAATATTTTACAAGTTCATTGATGATTCTATATCAAATTAACATGGATTCAAGACGGCTTGTGGTATAATATTTGTTGTAAAGAGGAATACACTGATTGGAGTTGCAATAGGATACTCCAGTCGAAACTCAGCTCTATTGGGTATCCTCACGTTACTATAATCCTGAATGGGGTAGATTCATTAGTCCAGATGATGTAAGCTATCTAGACCCAACATCTATTAACGGATTGAATTTGTATTGTTATTGTCACAATAATCCGATTAATCATATTGATCCTTCGGGTCATGCATGGTATAATGTTTTATGGGATTGTGTTAACATGATAGCTGGGTTATTAAATCCAATTAGTACGTTGACTGCTGTAAGCGCTGTTGTTGCATCTGCTTTTAATGGTAATTGGTCTGGTTTAGTGGATGACTTTAATGCGGGAAGATTAAATCCATTTAATCAAGATGCAACACTTGCTAGAGAAGCTAATGTATTAAGTTTTTATAAAGGTAGTACTGTTATTAATCAAAAAGTTGTTAACATATGTAGCGCGTTTGGGACAATATGGAAAGATGGATTAGAAAGTGCTGAAACCATTATGCATGAATATGGTCATTCCATTTAGGAAAGATTCTTAGGTCTTTCATATTGGACTAATGTTGCTATATCATCAATATTATACTTTGAATTTGGATCAAATAGTGATATTGACTATTATTCAACGCCTTGGGAAAGAACTGCTGATCTGCTTGGTGGAGTAGATAGAAACAGTGGATATAAAAAAGGTTCTGTTGGTTGGGCTATGGCAGAGAATGTATTAGGTCCAATTGTTATACTATTTTACTTTATGTTTGGATACTAGGAAGGAGTATAATCTATTATGAAAAAAAAGTTTTTTATTATATTTATGTTATGTATATCATTATCATTATTATCTTGTACAACAAAAAGAGAGTGGCACTTTGAAAAACCATATACTGATGTAAAAAAATATCTTTGATTAATATTAATGACGACAATATAAATTATGAAGAAATAGTAAAAAAAGAAGCAATAAAAATTATTGAAAATGAATATGCTGCTGATATATATGCTGATGTGATGAGTCTTAATCAAGATAATATAATTAGGTTTACTTTTTCTGAACCTTATGGTTATTGTGTACTAATAGATTATGGTAATGAATATTATTGTATAATATCTCAGGAAGGTTCTGGAGTTATCAATTATGATATTAAATATGATAATTATATTTTCTCTTATAGTAAAATTGGATTTGATAAAGAAGGTTTTGAAACTTTCATAAAAAAATATAAATAAAACAAAATCATTACAAGCGTTTTGGAGCAATTCTCTGTAAAAAGGGAGTTATTCTTTTTTCGTTTACAACATCACCTCCTGAAATTCGGGAGTTTTTTAACTTTTTACAGTGAAAATACGAAGTTTTTTCTTTTCAGTCACCTATAAGTGAGGAGGTGTTATTGATTATGAAGTAATAGATGATACAAATACAAGAGAAAACTCTTATAAACACTACATTTTGATGTGATTATAGATGAAATAAATCCTATTTGGTATAATTATAGTGCTGGTAGTGATTTTGTTTCAAAGGAGGAAAACAACAATGAAACAAAACAAAATAATATAGCAATTTATTGTCGTCTATCATTAGACGATAGAAATGAGGGTGATTCATCAAGTATTCAAACACAAAAAATGATGCTAGAACAATATGCAAGATCAAATAATTTTAATATTGTTGATTATTATATTGATGATGGCTATTCAGGACTTAATTTTGAAAGACCAGCATTTAAAAGATTAATTAATGATATTGAAAAAGGTTTAATCAATTTAGTAATTACTAAAGACTTATCAAGACTTGGTAGAGATTATTTACAAACTGGATAGTATACCGAACAATACTTTCCACTTAATAATGTAAGATATATTGTAGTTAATGTTGGAGTAGATACATTAATTGATAATAATGATATTACATCATTTAAAAATATTCTAAATGATATGTATGCAAAAGATTTATCTAGAAAAGTTAAATCAGCAAAAAGACAAAGAGCTTTAAATGGATTGTTTATATCAGCACAAGTTCCTTATGGATATATGAAAGAACTTACTAATAAGAATAATTTAGTAGTAAATGTTAAATGTAGATATCCTTAGTATTTGTAAAAAATTAAAAAAGAAAAGATAAATCTATTTATTTGTTATTAAAATAGATTGAAAAACTAGGTAAAAATGGTTAAACATCATTACCTAGTTTTTATTTTAAAATTTTGGTTCTTGTTTTTTGTTGAGTTCAATGGCTTTTAAACATTCTTCATATTCATTATTCGCATATTCAAAACAAATATATTTTAACCATTGTTCAACATATGTTTTTTTATCATTTTTGTATTTTAAATAGTAGGCATGCTCAAACATATCAATACCAAAAATTGGACATAGATTTGCTTTAACAGTTGTTTTGTTGCCTAATACTTGTTCAATTGCCACTTTGCCGTCTTTATCACATACCAAAAAGACAAAGCCACAACCATTTAAATTTAAACAAGCTTTTTTAAACTCTTGATAAAAATTATTCAGAGATTGATATTTTTTTTCAATTGCCATTTTTAATTTAGGAGAAATTTGAACAATTGGATTAGGAGTCATTGATTCAAAAATAATTTGATGGTTATATGCACCGCTTGCCGCATGAATGGTTTTCGTTCTTTTGGTAGTAGGAATCAAATTTTCATTAAATAAAATCTCATCTAAACTTAATGTTTGTAAATTTTTTAAATCTTGTAAATTTTTATTTAATTCATCAATATATCCTTTATAAATTTGATTATAATGGATACTTAAAGTTTGAAAGTCTAAAAAGTCACTAAAACTTGTAAGTGGATACTTCAAAGGAATCATTTCAAACGGATAATGTTTATCAATATACATAATAAAATACCTCACAATCTTTTTGTATATTATATAAATAACTTTGCAATTTTATGAATAAGATAGAGTACAAAGGGGGAATTTAGTGGATTATATATATCAAGATAAATATGTCTATTTCAAAAAAGAAGGCAATGGCTCTCCAATTATTTTATTGCATGGCTGGGGAGTTGATTCTAGTTGTTTTGATGATTTAATGGATAGTTTAAAAG
>OHEP01001084.1_pt1 | contig 15274 bp, 10 predicted proteins | sample 1567271 | NCBI WGS metagenome assembly OHEP01 (sample SAMEA3879577, study PRJEB24766) | human gut metagenome | biome: human-associated habitat; feature: feces | place: USA | collected 1985/1987
GCAAAAATATAAGAATGAAAAATGGGCGACAAGATAGAATCGCGGAGACGCTTACGATTTTTCTTCGGGCTGAAGCATTTTCAGGTGTAATCCTTCAGCCGGAATGCCCACCGGCAAAGGGTTTGCGGAGAGGCTGAAGCTTTTGAAGGAATTTTCCTGTCCTTTTTCTTTGTATCACGAATTTGCTGAATACTCCTGGTTTTCCGTAATGCGCTGGTTTGGGCTAATACTTTGCACCCTTTCGGGTATATTATGCAAAAGAAGCTAATAAATTATACCCATTAGGGTGTAATTATCGCTGGTTTTGCTATATTGGTACCCTAAAGGGTGTAATTATGAATAATTCATTGTCATTGTTTGTTAAGGAAATGCGCAAGCGGTTCGGACTTACGCAAGTAGATTTGGCAGCTAAGGCGGGAGTGGGGCTTCGCTTTGTGCGCGAGTTGGAACAAGGAAAGCAAACTTTGCGAATAGACAAGGTAAACCAGGTGCTTGCCCTCTTCGGGTATGAAGTGGGAGCAGTGCCTGCAGGAAAGGAGCATAGCGTATGAGAAGGGGAAAAATATACCTGAATGATATATATCTACGCGGGGACGCTGACGGAAGACGAAAATGGTTTTACCTTTGTCTATGATGCCGGATTCTTGCGTTATCCGGCTGGCACCTGAAGAACTTTTCATTGTATGATACGGGGATGGGCTATAGTCTGACGCCTGCATACCATTTGCTGTCCACGGTTATTGTCATGCCCGAGGATACGGAGGAGCTCGCCGGGGGGCAGTGGCAAGGTAATAGAGAACATCGCTTGGAAATTCCGACGTTCCATCATTAAATGGATGGAACTGATAGATGTTTCCTTCCTGCCCGAAGACATGAAGAAACCCTATAAAAGACTGGTGCTGCAACGTTTGCTTTGGCTGCGCTGAAAGATCTTTCCTTTTCTGTTTTAGTTATTTTAATTAAAACGTATGCAGTCTTTAAATATCTATTTCGTTTCTTTGTTAAAGAAGACTTAGTACGAACTAAAAGATTGTAGATATGAAAATTCGTTATTTATTTTTGATAGTGTTACTGGTAATGAGCGTATTTGCTCCTATGCAGGCACAAACCTATGACAATTTGTGGAAAGAACTGGAAGTATTGGAACGAAAGGATCTGCCCAAGTCGGTTATTTCCGAAGCAATGAAAATCTACGATAAAGCAAAAGCGGAACAGAATGTACCGCAAATGATGAAAGCCTATCTCACTGCCATGCAGTACCGTTCCCTTTTAACTCCCGATAGCTTGAAGGTAGATATGAATGGTTTGGAACAATGGGCTTCCCAAACCGGCAGTATGGAAGACAAAGCTATATTGTATTCCATTCTGGGTGAAATGACCATGCCTGCCGACGTAAAAAAAGGATTGGGTTATTTGCAGGCCTCTCTCAAGGATAAAGACCGGTTATTACTTATCCCGGTCGAGAAATTGAGACCTATGGTGAGAGTGGGAGAGGCTAGTAAACGGTATTTTCGTGATAATCTGTACAACCTGCTGGCACGTCGTGCCATACAAATCATGCAGCAGTACAGGTGGCAGGCGGCTGCTAAAGCAAATCAGACAAACAGTCTGCCTGCGGATATGACGGATATGGATCAGTTTGTTACTTATCAGTTTGTTCCCGTCTCTGATTGTGACCTGACGGCAGCTGTCATGCAGACTTATCAGTCCTTGCTGAAAGCATACGATACGGAAACGGAGCGTGAGGGTTGGTTGCTGACCGGGATAGACGCATTGAATTACCTGTACCGCAATTTTTCCGGAAACTTCTCGAATGACGTATGCCAACAGGAACTCCGGAAGTGGATTCATACTTATCCGGCTGTGAAAACAGTCCCTGAAGCTTATCTGGCTTTGGCACAATTCCTACAGTATCAAAATAATCAGGTAGAGCGCTTGCAGATAGTTCGTGAAGGAATAGCCGGATATCCCCGTTACGAAGGTATCAACCAACTGAAGAATATAGAAAAGGAAATTCTGAATGCAAGCCTTTCACTGGAAATAGCTACGGTCTATCCGGGTGAACAGCAGTCGGTGAAAGTAAATTATAAAAACCTTACCGGCATCACTTTGCAGTTATATAAGGTGAATTTACCCGTTACCTCTGCCGTATTGCAGAACAGAACCATCCATTTTGAAAGTAAATATGTCCGTTTGCAACGCGAGGAGCATTTTTCTTTGAAACCTACTACAGATTATTTGAATGTCGATACCACCCTGACCATACAGGCTCCTCAAGCGGGAATTTATTTCTTAAAGGCAGTGTCCGATGGGAAGAAGGGCGTTTCGGACGGAACATTAATGAATGTCACCGCTTTAAAGACCATTTATCGTCCTCTGCCGGATGGTACGTTGGAACTGGTGGTGGTAGATGCAGTGAGCGGACAGCCTGTTTCTGAGGCGGAAGTAACCATTTATACGGAGAAGGGGGGAGGTTATTCTCCCCAACAGACCTACCAGGCGGATAAACAGGGTACTTTGAAACTGGATTTCCTGAATAGTAACAAATACTGGTATAATGCACATACGGCGGCTGATAATGCGATGCCCATCTTGAATCTTTGGAAAAACGATTATTACTATAAAGAGAGCAAGAGGAAAGAAGTTTTGCAATTATTTACCGACCGCTCCATTTACCGTCCCGGTCAAACCGTATATGTATCCGGCTTGGCTTATGAAATGGAAAAGGATTCTACGCGTGTGCTTGCGGATAAAAAATATACGGTATCCCTATATGATGCGAATAATAATGAAACAGGAAAAGTGGAAGTACGGACGAATGGTTTTGGTTCGTTCAGCGGACAGTTTGTTTTGCCCTCTCCTTGCCTGACCGGTTATTTTAGCTTGCGTGTGGCCGATACTTCTGTCAGTTTTAAGGTAGAAGAATATAAACGTCCCACCTTTGATGTCACGTTTGAGCCCGTGAAAGTGGAGTATCAAGTGGGTGACTCTATAGAAGTGGTGGGTATGGCAAAGACTTTTGCCGGTGCGCCTGTGCAGAATGCCAGGGTACACTATAATATATCTCGTTCCTATGCCTGGTTCTGGCGGTTTATGGGCAGAGGTTCAGCCCGTTGGGAGGGAGAGGCAATGACCGATGCGGATGGTAAGTTCACCGTTCCGGTGCATTTTGAAATAGACTCGGACAGGAGAGAATCTCCGTTGTGGTATTATACGTACAACATACAGGCGGATGTGACGGATGGTGCAGGTGAGACACAGCAAGCTAATTTGTCATTGCCTTTAGGAAGCACTTCAATGGTGCTGAATATGGATAATCTGCCCGATAATTTGGTGAAAGAAAAGAAGCTGGAAATAAAACTGACAGCCATGAATCTTTCGGGTGAGCCGGTAGATACTCCGGTTACTTATCAGGTAGTCGAAATGGAGGAGCAGAAAGACGGTCAGGAAAAAGAAGGCAGAAAGGTATTGACCGGTACGGTGGAAGCCAACAAGAGTTTTGTTCCAGAGGCTATTTATGCCCTGCCTTCCGGCAATTATCGTTTGAAGCTCTCGGCTAAGGATACGCAGGGCAGAGAGTGTACGGCATCTAAGAATTTCCTTCTGTTTTCATTGAACGACAAGCGTCCGCCTTTCGTGATAACGGATTGGTTCTATCAGGATGGTCTGGAATTTGATGCAGCATCTCCGGCTACTGTATATATAGGTAGCAGCGAAAAGAATGTCTATCTGCTTTATGATGTATTTGCAGGAAATAAGCGCTTGGAAAGCAAACGTATAGAGCTTTCTGACTCGGTGGTCAGTTTCCGCTTCCCTTATAAGAAGGAATATGGTGACGGCATTCTGGTAAGTATGGCATTTGTGAAAGATGGCAGACTTTACAGTCATAATGCACGGATTATGAAACCGGCCCCTGAAAAGAAGTTGCAGCTGAAATGGACTACGTTCCGTGACAAACTCCGTCCTGGACAGCAAGAGGAATGGAAACTGACGGTACTTTATCCGGATGGAAGCCCGGCTGAGGCTGAAATGCTGGCTACTATGTATGATGCTTCTCTGGATAAAATCTATAGTGCACATAAGTTGGACTTTGGAGTGGACTTTCATTATGTGGTTCCTTTGACTTATTGGAATACATCCTATATGCGGAATGCTTATTTGTATGTTGATTTCCCGTTGAAGAGGCTCCGTGCGGTTCCTTTGGAATATAGTGAATTGATCATTCCATCTACAGGAAGAATGGAGGCTATGGTGGTAGGTTACGGAGGCAGTCCTCGTGCCACTCTTGCAGGAGCTTTGAAGATTAGAGGCAGGAGTGCCGCAAATGCTGTGATGAACCAGGAGGCTGTTACTGATATGGTGCTCCAGGAAGAAATGGTAGAAACGTCTGCACAGGAAAAGGTAGAAATGGGCAGTTCTGAAGAACTGGCAGAAACGGGTGATATACAGATACGTGAAAACTTTGCGGAAACGGCATTCTTTTACCCACAGCTCCGCACCAATGAAAAAGGTGAAGTCAGTATTTCCTTTGTACTACCCGAAAGCCTTACCCGATGGAAGTTTATGGGCTTGGCACATACCCGGAATGTGGATTATGGAAAGATAGAAGCTACCGCTACTGCCAGCAAAGAGTTTATGCTTCAGCCTAATATGCCCCGCTTTGTCCGCGTGGGAGATAAAGCGAATATTGCCGCTTCACTGATGAACCTGTCGGACAAGGGAGTGAAAGGGACTGTCCGCATGGAATTGTTCAATCCGGAAACAGAAAAGGTATTCTATTCACAAAAACAGAAGTTTGATGTGAAGGGAGGAGAAACCGGGCATGTGAACTTTACTTTTGAAGTGAGTGACAAATATGCGGTAATGGCATGCCGGATGGTAGCGGATGGAGATACCTTCAGTGATGGAGAACAGCGTTACATCCCCGTTCTGACAGACAAACAGTGGGTGACGGAAACCGTTCCTCTGAACGTGAATGGGGAAGGTGCGCATACTTTCTCTTTGGAAAACCTGTTTAACAAGCATAGCAAAACGGCTTCCGAACAACGGTTGACCGTAGAATTTACTGCCCATCCGGCTTGGTATGCCGTGCAGGCTTTGCCTGTAGTGGCTAATCCTCAGAATGAAGATGCGCTTTCCTGGGCTACCGCTTATTATGCCCATTCATTGGCTGCGTTTATAGTCAAAGAAAATCCCCGTATCAAGCAGGTCTTTGATAGCTGGAAGGCTCAAGGTGGCACGAAGGAGACTTTTATGAGCAATCTGCAAAAGAATCAGGAACTGAAAAATATCCTGCTCGCTGAAACTCCCTGGCTGACAGAAGCTACCAATGAAGCCGAACAAAAACAGCGTATCGCCACTTTGTTTGACCTGAATACAATGAATAGCCAACTGGCTGTTTCTGTAGAGAAACTGGGAGAATTGCAAAATGCCGATGGCGCATGGAGTTGGTATAAAGGTATGCAAGGCAGCCGCTATGTAACCACTCAGGTAATGGAAATGCTTGTCCGGCTGAATGCATTGACTCATCAGGATGCTGACAGCCGGATGCAGCCTATGATTCAAAAAGGGTTCGAGTATTTAGGCAAGCAGGCAGCCGAAGAGTATAAGTCAATGAAAGAAGCTGAAAAGAAAGGAGCCGTCGGCCTCCGTCCGTCAGAGCAGGTTCTCAGGTATTTGTATATCTGTGCTTTGGATGGCAAGGCTCCGGTTGATGAAAAGGTGAACCGGTATTTCATAGACAAGTTGTCCGGTGAGGGAAAAGAACTGACGATTTATGGAAAGGCGTTGGGAGCTATCATCTTGCAGCAGGCCGGTAAGGTGGCAGAAGCCAGGCTGTTTATGCAGTCATTGATGGAGTATTCTGTTGTGACGGATGAAATGGGGCGTTACTTTGATACTCCTAAAGCCCGATATTCATGGTTCAGTTATAAAATTCCGACTGAAGTGGCTGCTATGGAAGCTATACAGCGTATAACAAAAGATACGAAAGCTATTGATGAAATGAAACGCTGGCTGTTGAAGCAGAAACAGACACAGACTTGGGAAACGCCGATTGCCACGGCTGATGCGGTGTATGCATTGATGGCTACAGGAGCTTCGGATTTATTGGCAAATACAGGAGGAGTAGAGATTACTTTAGGTAAAGAAGTGATCCGGACTCCGGCAGATAATGCCATCGGTTATATCAAGAAGACGGTGTCCGGTGATGTGATGAATATCAAGAAAGTAAGCGTGGATAAAGAAGGAACCGGAATGGGTTGGGGAGCCGTTTATGCCCAATATCTGGAAAGTATGGATCAAATAGGTGAGCAGGGAAACGGATTGTCTGTCAGCCGTCAATTATATAAAGGAGATGAGGCTTTGAATGAATCAGCTCCATTGAAGGTTGGCGATAGGATTACCGTTCGCCTGACTGTGAAGGCTGACCGTGATATGGATTTTGTTCAGATCAAGGATGACCGTGCAGCTTGTATGGAACCGTTACAGGCAGTTTCGGGATTCCGTTGGGGTAACGGGCTGGGATATTATCAGGCTACCAAAGATGCTTCGACTCAGTTCTTTATCGATCAGATGAGAAAAGGAACTTATGTGATAGAGTATCAGGTGTATGTGAACCGGACAGGAGAATATCAGGCCGGAATTGCAACTGTTCAGTCTGCTTATGCTCCGGAATTCGGAGGGCATACGAGAGGATATCGGGTGATGGTGGAATAAAGACACGGGATGTCTGGAATTAATTGTGTGATTTCATAAAAAGTAAGTTAGCTTGCTAACTTACTTTTTTCTTATGCTTCTGCCGTCCACCCATTCTAGTCTTATTTCAAAACCATCTTCAGCCGTGCCATAAAAATAGCGGCCTGAAACGGATGGATATTCAATTATAAATGTATAACCATCTGAATAATATAGATACAACCAACCGTTTTGAATTTCCCAGTCAAACTTATATACCCTATAAAGTTCATCATTATGGTAACAGCGCTCTTCCGTACCTACACCATGATCTGTGAAAGCACCTGAGGTGAATGTGATGTAACTGTAAAGAGGTTCTCCATATCGGTCTTCAAATCCCATATCGCCCCACCAAGTCTTACCGTATAATCCTGAAATGTCAAATCCTCTTTCCTCATCGCTTTCACATGAAGAAAAACTTATCATTGTAATCAATGCAATGGCAACGAACCAGTAATGTTTTACTATTTTCATAATTTATCTGATTTTTAATGCGGGACAAAGATAAAGGTTATTCATAAGATAAAATAAATTATAGGCTGAAAAAATGGGTAAAGGATGTTTTTTGTCTATCTTTGCTATCTAAAAAGCATAAAATAATTGTATGAAACATATTATACTGATAGTAAGTTTGTTAATGGGAGTGACTTTGGGAGTACAGGCACAACCCAAAGCATTATTTGATAAGACAACGCATGAATTTGGAACTATTTTATGGAAAAATCCGGTGACGGCAACCTTTAAAATCACTAATAAAGGAGATAAACCTTTAGTGATATCTAATGTGACAACGTCTTGTGGCTGCACGGTTGCTGATTGGACCAAAGAACCGATTGCACCGGGAAAGACCGGGATTGTCAGTTCTACTTTTGACGCCAAAGCCATCGGACGTTTTCAGAAGAGCGTAGGCATTTATTGCAATGCCTCGAATAAACCTATCTATCTGGCTATCCGGGGAGAGGTAACAGCCGATCCTAAGAATTACACTTTCACACATCCTTTTCAAATTGGCGCTATTCGTCTGGATAAGGAAGAAATAGAGTTTGAGGATGCCAATAAAGGTGATAAACCGACTATGGAATTGTTGGTTGCCAATACGTCAGATAAACTATATACCCCTGTGCTGATGCATTTGCCTCCTTACCTCAGTGCTGTTGCAACTCCGGAAAAATTAGGAAGGGGACGTACGGGTAAAATCAAGATCACTCTTGATACGGATAAGCTGCCTAAATTGGGCTTGACAACAGCTTCTGTTTATCTATCCCGTTTTCCGGGAGATAAGGTAGGAGAGGAAAATGAAATTCCGGTTTCTGCCATATTATTGCCGGATTTCTCGCATATCAGCCAGCAGGAACGCTTGAATCCGCCTGCCATTCATCTTTCTGCCAAAGAGTTGCAGATGGGAGAACTGAAAAGCGATGAAAAGAAAGCACATACGATTATTGTTAAGAATGTAGGAAAATCTAATCTGGAAATTCTTGATTTGCAGGTGTTTAATTCTGCTTTGGGGGTCCAGTTGAAGAAACGTGTCTTGAAACCGGGTGCGTCTACCAAGTTGAAGATTACTGCTTTCGGTCAAAATTTGAAGAAAGTAAAGGGTACTCCGCGTGTCTTGATGATAACCAATGATCCTAACAATCCGAAGATAATTATAAAAGTAAAAGTAACCTCAAAAAAATAGCTATGGAACATCCTGAAAATAGTGAAGAATATAAGGGATTGACAGTGAACAAAGGTATTGAGCAACCATCTATTGTGAATCCTTATTTGAAACTACGTAAAAAACCTCGTCGTCGTGAGTTTTCCGTAGGTGAATATGTAGAAGGCATCGTAAAAGGTGATGTGACCGTATTGAGTCAGGCGGTTACTTTGGTGGAGAGTGTAAAACCGGAACATCAGGCTATTGCCCAGGAAGTGATAGAGAAGTGTTTGCCTTATTCCGGAAATTCTATGCGAATCGGTATCAGTGGTGTGCCCGGTGCCGGCAAGAGTACATCTATTGATGTATTTGGATTGCATGTGCTTGAGAAGGGAGGAAAATTAGCTGTTTTAGCTATTGATCCCAGTAGTGAGCGTTCTAAAGGCAGTATTTTGGGAGATAAGACCCGCATGGAGAAACTATCCGTCCATCCGAAGTCTTTTATACGGCCTAGTCCGTCGGCAGGTTCGTTGGGAGGGGTAGCTCGTAAGACTCGTGAAACGATCATACTTTGTGAGGCGGCGGGCTTTGATAAGATTTTTGTTGAAACGGTTGGAGTAGGGCAGAGCGAAACGGCAGTGCATTCTATGGTGGATTTCTTTTTGCTGATCCAACTGGCCGGTACTGGTGATGAATTGCAGGGGATTAAGAGAGGTATCATGGAAATGGCGGATGGAATTGTTATCAATAAAGCCGACGGCAGCAATATTGAGAAAGCAAAACTGGCTGCCAGTCATTTCCGCAATGCTTTACATTTGTTTCCTGCTCCTGATTCGGGCTGGAGTCCTAAAGTAATGACGTATTCCGGCTTTTATGGTATTGGAATTAAAGAAATCTGGGATATGATCTATGAATACTTCGCTTTTGTGAAAGCGAATGGTTATTTTGAATATCGCAGAAATGAACAGGCCAAGTATTGGATGTATGAGTCTATCAACGAGCATTTGCGTGATAGTTTCTATAATAATGAAAAGATAATTTCTATGTTGGCTGCAAAAGAGGAAGAGGTGCTGAATGGCAAACTGACTTCGTTTGTTGCTGCCAAAAAGTTATTGGATGCTTATTTCTCAACCTTGAAATAAGGTTTTGCTGCCAACAGGCAAAACAAAAAACGCAGATTATGATTATTCATTAAATCTGCGTTTTTTTTATTGTCTGTGGTGGATGAAATTAGATAGAAAGTTCGTGAAGTACATTCACCAATTCTCTGTCTATAGGCTTGTCGTTCTTTATAGCTTTAGCGAAAGGTACATAAACAATCTTATCATCATCAATACCAATCATTACATTACGTTGTCCTTCCAATAATGCTTGGATGCTGGCCACTCCCATACGGCTGGCAATGATTCGGTCATGCGCTGTGGGGCGTCCGCCACGTTGTAAATGTCCTAATATCGTTACACGCACATCGTATTGCGGATATTCGTTCTTCACACGTTCGGCATAGTGCATTGCACCCCCGGTCAGTTCGCTTTCGGCTACTAATACGATGCTACTGCTCTTGGATTTGCGGAAACCATGTTCGATGAATTCTTCCAATTGGTCAACTTCTGTGCTGAATTCCGGAATAATAGCTGCTTCTGCACCTGCGGCAATAGCGCCGTTCAATGCCAGGAAACCTGCATCACGTCCCATCACTTCAACAAAAAATAAGCGTTCGTGAGAAGTTGCCGTATCACGGATTTTATCTACTGCATCCAAAATTGTGTTCAAAGCTGTATCATAGCCGATGGTGGTGTCGGTTCCATACAGGTCGTTGTCAATCGTTCCGGGCAGACCGATACAAGGCACATCAAATTCCTGAGCAAAGATACGTGCACCGGTCAACGAACCGTCACCGCCGATAATGACCAAAGCATCAATCTCGTGCTTTTTCATATTTTCGTAAGCTTGTGCCCGTCCTTCGGGTGTCGTGAATTCTTTGCAACGGGCGGTTTTCAGAATGGTACCTCCCATTTGTATGATGTTGCTAACATTTTGGCTTTTGAATTCCTGAATTTCATCTGTTACCAATCCTTTGTAACCTCTATAAATGCCATATACTTTCAAGCCGTTATAGATGGCAGAACGTGTGACTGCACGAATGGCAGCATTCATTCCCGGAGCATCTCCTCCAGAGGTTAAAATACCAATACTTTTAATCGTTCCCATAAATACCCATTTTAATATTTTTATGTCGCAAAGTTAACAAATTATCAGTTGGACAACGATAATTTTCTATTTTTTATTGGTCTATTTTTCGTTTAAGATTGCTTTTTTACATTCTTCCATCAACCATTTGGGGGTGGAAGTCGCTCCACAAATGCCGATGGAACGGACGTCCTCGAGCAAGTTCCGGTCTATTTCTTCCGGCTGGTCAATGAGGTATGAATTCGGATTGATCTTTTTGCATTCTTGATATAAGATCTTTCCGTTTGAGCTTTTTCGTCCGCAGACAAAAAAGATCAGATCATGCGCTGCTGCAAATTTGCGGATGTTAGGCATCCGGTTGGCCACTTGCCGGCAGATTGTGTCGTAATATTCAAAAGTGGCATCAGGTGAGATATGCTCCTTGATATATTCTATGATTTGCCAGAATTCTTCCAAAGACTTGGTTGTCTGGGAGTACAAGCGTATGTCTTTGGTGAAGTCCAGATGAGCAGCTTCAGCAGGTGTTTCTATGACAATTGCTTTTCCATGAGTTTGACCTACCAGCCCCAGTACTTCGGCATGACCGTTCTTGCCATAAATCACGATTTGTGTGTCTTGACTTGCCGGAACATTGTCATACTCCTGTTTGATGCGCTTTTGGAGGCGTAATACTACCGGACAGGTGGCGTCAATGATCTCGATGTTGTTGGTACGGGCTATAGCGTATGTTTCAGGAGGTTCTCCATGTGCGCGCAACAGTACTTTGGCATCGTGTAATTGGGCAAACTCTTCGTGGTTTATTGTGATAAGCCCCATTTTTTTTAGGCGTTCACATTCCTGTCCGTTGTGTACAATGTCTCCCAGACAATAAAGAGTGTTTCCTTTTGCCAGTTCTTCTTCTGCTTTACGGATAGCTGTGGTGACTCCGAAGCAGAACCCAGATCCTTCGTCTATCTCTATGTTAACCATTTATCGCTGCTTGAAATTTTTCGGTCAGCCACTTTTTCTGTTCGGCAATGCTCATGTGGCTGTTGTCCAACAAGATAGCGTCATCCGCTTGCCGTAACGGGCTGACTTCACGGGTTTGGTCTATACGGTCACGCTCTTCCACATTTTCCAGAATTTTTTCATAAGAGGCCTCTTGCCCTTTACTTCTTAATTCATCATAACGGCGCTGTGCACGTATGGCAGCCGAGGCGGTTACAAATATTTTCAGTTCGGCATCGGGGAAAACAACGGTTCCAATGTCCCTTCCGTCCATGACAATTCCTTTGGCCTTTCCCATTTCCTGTTGTTGTCTCACCAAAGCCTCACGTACAAAACCCAAGGCGGCGATAGGACTTACATGAGAGGAAACTTCCATGCTGCGGATGGCATCCTCTACATTTGTATCGTTCAGGAAAGTCATGGGGCGTTGTGTTTCCGGATTTAACCGGAATGAAATATGTATATCGGGCATCGCTGTTTTTAACGCTTCGGTGTCGATGCCTCTTTCCGTAAAGAACCCTTTCTGCAGGCTATATAATGTAACAGCACGATACATGGCACCGCTATCAATATAAATGTATCCTATTTCACGTGCCAAGTCTTTGGCCATCGTGCTTTTTCCACATGATGAATAACCGTCAATGGCAATAGTTATTTTTTTCATATATAATTAATGTATAGGTGACTACTAAAAACGCTTCAAAGATAGATAAAAGTTGGGTGTATGTCTATGAAATCGGATGAAAATAAAATGAATTAGCATATTTTTCATGTGAAAATACTTTTTATTTAAAAGATTTGTGTTACATTTGCCCTCAGTGAGAAACACTTAATTTTAAAACACAATTTATGGAAGTTAAAAAATCGCCTAAAGCAGATCTCGAAGGTAAAAAGAGTACCTGGCTGCTTATCGGTTATGTGTTTATCCTTGCTCTCATGTTTGTAGCTTTCGAATGGACTGATCGCGACAAGCAAGTGACTACGGAAACAGGTATAACCGATGTCGTATTTGAAGAAGAAATTATCCCTATTACGGAACAGGAACAAAAACAAGCTCCTCCTCCTCCCGAAGCTCCTAAGGTAGAAGAAGTGCTTCAGATCGTTGAAAACGATGCTAAAGTAGAAGAAACTGCCATTCAGGCTTCTGAAGAAACAGGTCAGGCTGTGGAAGTTAAATATGTTCCGGTAGAAGTGGAAGAAGAAGAACCTGAAGAACAGCAGATATTCCAAGTTGTAGAGGAAATGCCTGAATTCCCCGGAGGTATGGCTGAATGTTTGAAGTTCTTGGGTAAGAATATTAAATACCCCACTATTTCTCAGGAAAACGGTGTGCAAGGTAAGGTTATCGTTCAGTTTGTCGTTAATAAGGACGGTTCTATCGTTGACCCGGTAGTTGTGCGTAGTGTAGACCCCTACTTGGATAAGGAAGCACTCCGTGTAATCAAGACCATGCCGAAATGGAAACCTGGCAAACAGCGTGGTAAAGCTGTACGTGTGAAATATACAGTGCCTGTAACTTTCAAATTACAGTAATAAAATACTTTAATATCTTAATTAAGAGGCTGCCTTTAAAAAGCAGCCTCTTTTTCTAGAACCCCTTAATCAAAATAATTTATGGCTTTTTCTGCAGACCAGTTATTGGAAAAGGTAAATACTTATCTTGCTACGATGCCTTATGTGCGCGAACCAAAAGGATTGTATGCTCCTATAGAGTATGTCTTGTCATTAGGCGGTAAACGTATCCGTCCTGTTTTGATGTTGCTTTCCTATCAGTTTTACAAAGAGAATGTGGATGATATTTTGCCACAAGCGGCAGGTATAGAGACTTATCATAATTATACATTGTTGCATGATGATTTGATGGATTGTGCGGATATGCGCAGAAACAAGCCTACCGTGCATAAGGTTTGGGATGAGAATACGGCTATTCTTTCGGGGGATGCCATGCTGGTGTTGGCTTATCGGCTGATGAACAATTGTCCGGAGCGTTATTTGAAGCAAGTGATGGATATTTTCAGTCAGACTGCTTTGGAAATTTGTGAGGGACAGCAGTGGGATATGGAATTTGAAACCCGGAATGATGTTACTGTTCCCGAATATATGGAGATGATTCGTTTAAAGACATCGGTACTTTTGTCTGCTGCGTTAAAAATTGGTGCTGTATTAGGGGGGGCTTCGGAAGATGATGCCCGCAAATTATACGATTTCGGTATCAAAATGGGATTGGCATTCCAGTTACAGGATGATTATCTGGATGTGTATGGGGATTCGAAAGTGTTTGGAAAAAATATAGGTGGAGATATTTTATGCAATAAGAAGACTTTTATGCTGATCAATGCGTTGGCTTTGGCAGATGGGATACAACGGAAGGAGTTGGAAAAATGGATAGCTTCTACTGCTTTTTGTCCGGAAGAAAAGATAAAAGCTGTAACAGCTCTTTATGATAAGATAGGCATCGGCGGAATTTGTGAAGAAAAGATTAACGCTTATTATGTCGAGGGGCTTTCGTTGTTGGAAAGTATAGCTGTGCCTTCTGAAAGAAAAGAAGAGCTGAAGTCTTTTGTTTGTCATTTAATGAATAGAAAAGTATAATATGATTGACACGCATTCTCATTTGTTTGTTGAGGAGTTTGATGAGGATTTGCCGGCTGTGATAGAACGTGCTCGGGATTCCGGAGTGTCTAAAGTCTTTATGCCCAATATTGATGACACCACGGTGGAAGCGATGTTGAATGTCTGTACGGCATATAAGGGGTATTGTTTTCCTATGATTGGATTTCATCCGACTTCTGTTGGGGCTGATTCGTTATTCCGTATTTATGAGATGAAAAAGCTGCTTTCCGGTGAACATCCTTTTGTGGCTGTAGGTGAGGTGGGAATGGATTTGTATTGGGATAAGACATATTTGAAAGAACAACAGAAGGCGTTGGATATACAGATTCAATGGGCATTGGAATATCATCTGCCTTTGGTGTTGCATTGCCGTGAAGCTTTTCCGGAGTTGTTTGAAGTGATGGAACCTTATAAAAAAACTGAGTTAAGCGGTATCTTTCATAGTTTTACGGGTACTCTGGAGGAAGCAGGGCAGGTTTTAGAGTATGCTCGTTTTTTCTTTGGGATCAATGGAGTCGTTACATTCAAGAAGAGTAGTCTGGCTGAGGTCTTACCTCATATTCCCTTAGGCAGAATCGTTCTTGAAACGGATTCTCCTTATTTGGCTCCTGTGCCTTTCAGGGGAAAACGGAACGAGTCTTCTTATATAAAGAATGTAGCGATGAAACTTGCCGAAATCTATGGTCTGGATTTTAAAGATGTGGATAGAATTACTGCCAATAATGCTTTAAAAGTGTTCAAAATGGCTGAATAAGTTTTTAAAGTTTATTAATTTTGATAGGTAATTTAAATATTGGCAGGGCTAATTCTACGTAAGACGAAAAAAAAGAATACATTTGTAGCTGAAATCGCTTGCAGTTCCCGATTTTCTTTGTAATTTGCACCCGATTTTAAAAAAGATAGTATTGTGTCGCCCGAAAAGGAGAGATGCTCGAGTGGTTGAAGAGGCACGCCTGGAAAGCGTGTAAACGCCAAAAGTGTTTCGCGGGTTCGAATCCCGCTCTCTCCGCATTGTAATGGAAAGCACAACAGACTGGAAGACAATTAAAACAAATAAATAACAATTAATTAATTAATCTTAAAAATTAGACACACAATGAAAAAGTTATT
>OHEP01001093.1_pt1 | contig 15085 bp, 9 predicted proteins | sample 1567271 | NCBI WGS metagenome assembly OHEP01 (sample SAMEA3879577, study PRJEB24766) | human gut metagenome | biome: human-associated habitat; feature: feces | place: USA | collected 1985/1987
GCGGTCAACCTTGCTCGAGTCCTTGCCGCTGAAGGCCCCGCCGCCGTGTGCGCCCTTGCCGCCGTAAGTGTCGACGATAATCTTCCGCCCCGTGAGCCCGGTGTCGCCGTGCGGCCCTCCGATGACAAACTTCCCGGTGGGGTTGACATGGTATGTTATGTCGTCGCCGAAGAGCGCCAGCACCTTGGGCGAGCTTATCTGCGCCTTCACCCTGGGCATGAGCACCTCCTTGACGTCGCGCCGTATCGAGGCCAGCATCTGCCTGTCGGCCTCCAGCTGCGCCTCCTCGCTGGCGTCGGCCGGGGCGACGAAGTCGTCGTGCTGCGTCGACACGACAATGGTGTCGATGCGCTCGGGCACGCCCTCGTCGCTGTATTGCACCGTCACCTGGCTCTTGGCGTCGGGGCGCAGGTAGGTCATCTGCCTGCCTTCCTTGCGTATGTCGGCAAGGGTCCTCATTATCAGGTGTGCCAGGTCGAGCGTCACGGGCATGTAGTTCTCGGTCTCGTTGCACGCGTAGCCGAACATCATGCCCTGGTCGCCGGCTCCCTGTCCGTCCTCGTCGCCGTTGTCAACGCCGCGGTTTATGTCGTCGCTCTGCTCGTGTATGGCGTTAAGTATGCCGCACGAGTCGCCGTCGAACTGGTATTCCGACTTGGTGTAGCCTATCTTCTTTATGGTCTTGCGCGCCATGGTCTGCAGGTCTATGTAGACGCTGCTGCGCACTTCGCCCGCTATTACCACCTGCCCCGTAGTGACGAGTGTCTCGACGGCGACGCGGGCGTGGTCGTCGTAAGCCAGGAACTGGTCGAGTATGGCGTCTGATATCTGGTCGGCAACCTTGTCGGGATGCCCTTCCGATACTGATTCTGAAGAAAACAAATATGACATTTCTTTTTACTTTATTATAAATGGGCTGCAAAGTTACTCCATTTATGATAAACGGCAAAATAAAACTCGGATTTTAACGGTAAGATACAATTCGGAGGCGAGGCTGCGCGGCGCTTTGCCCACGGTTTGCAATAGGTTGCTTTTTACACGGTGAAAGGCGGCGTTTTGCGTTGCAATAGGTTACCTTCCGCATGGCAAAAGGTTACCTTTTGCCGCCCGGCTTTTGCGCGCCCGTGCTCGTTGCCGCCAAGTGCCTGGCTGCCAGGGGGGTGCGCGCCTGGCGGCGCCGGCTGCATGGTCATGGCGCATACGAAAAGCCGCACGCCCGGGCTTGCGTCAGCAGCTTCGGCGTGCGGCTTATTGTGTTGTCGGAGCTTGCGCCCTTCGGTTTATCTTACTACGATCTTGTCCGTTCTTACGGCTCCGTTCTTCAGCTTGGCCTTGAGGATGTAGATGCCCTCTTGTGCCGGTGCGGCCATGCTGCTGCCCTGCGGCTTGCCGCTGTAGAGTGCTACTCCGCTCAGGTCGAACAGTGCTGCGTTCTCGACGTCGGCAACGAACTCAATCACGCCGTCCTCGATGATGTTTGAACGGAGTACTGCTTCAGCCTTGCTTACCTTTGCGGTGTTGATGCCTGTTGTGGTGAAGCTGTTGAGTGCCCAAGATGTTATTGTAAAAGTGCTCGGGTCGGTTGTGAAGCCTGCGGCATTCTTTCCGTCGGCTGACAGCAGCAAGGTTCCTACGAGTATGGAGTCTTTTACTTCAACCTGTTCGTAAGTTTCCATGTCATAACCTATCCATGAGAGCTCGAGTCCTCCGTCGGCGAATGTCTGGCGGTTTACTTTGCCTTCGTTAGTTTTGCCCAGGTATTCGTATACGTTGACAATCTTGTTGTCTCCTGCAGTTATTACATAAGAGTTGCGTGCGTCGAACATTGTAGCTCTGGCCGGCTTCGATACGGCAAGGTCGCCGTTGTCGCTGATGCGTCCGGAGAGTCCGAAGTTTGCATACTTCTCGTCATCCAGGATTGTCAGTTTGCAGTTGTCGTCAATGTCGTAGTAGCAAGGGTATGGTACATCGGTAGGCCAGCCGTAATCGTCGAACTCCATCTTAGTTACAGGACAGCCTACATAGCGGCCGTTGAAACTTCCTGAGAAAGAGTACAGGTCGAGAGAGTAATCGCTCTTGCGTTCGTAATAAATGTTGTAGAACTCGTTAACCTTGTTGTTGTATTCCTCCGCAGCTTTGTTGTATTCCTCCACAGCTTCAAGGTATTGAGCTTTTCTTGTTTCGTCGGTGATGTATTCTTCACGTTTGGGAGCATTGCCTACGTAGCCGTTGTTGCACCAGTTGTTATAGGCTGTTTCGTAAGCGGCGATTTCTTCTTCCGTCATGTAATCCGAGTAGTCTATGATCTTTGGCTCGTCAGGATATTCGGGGAAGTCGGGGCCGTCTTTATATTGCAGGTCTTCGCCAAGGATGGTGTAAGTCCAAGGCTCGCCCGGGGCCGTGCGGTCCCAAACTATTATTGCGCCGCCGAAGCCTGAATAGTCAATCTGGCGTCCGAGGATGCGGTTCTTGCTCTCTGATACCAACAGCGGGTGGTAGCCCTGCGGGCAACGTCCTGTGAAGTCCTTCTCAGCATAGGGCAGGATGGTGCATGTGATGTTGTCTCCGTCAATCTCCCAAACAACAGGTATGATGGCGGTGGTGTTGTCCATGATGTCCACGCTGGCGTCAGACAGGAGGCCGCAGACGAACTTTCCGTCCGACGAGATGCCGCGTGCGCTTCCGTAAGCCCATTCCCTGTCTTCCGGCATGGGCAGGTATATGGTCTTGCCGGTCGTGAAGATGATAGGCTGCTCGTAACCCGTTGGGCCTACCGAGCCGGCCATCATTCCGTCGTTGCTTACTCCGTCGCAGTAATAATACTGGTCGTCAAAGGTCGTGGTGTTGTTGTCCTTCTCGGTGTTCCAAAGTACAACTACGCCTTCATTGGCTGAGCAGGCGTATTTTCCGTTCTCCGAAATGCTGTACATCGTAACATTGTCGGCCTTCTTAATGCTTTGTGCCATGGATTGGGCGCATGGTGCGAGCAATAATGAAGTGAAAAGTAATTGTTTGATCATAATAATTTAAGTTTTAAGTTATTAAAAAATATTGAATTACATTCCCGCCGGAATGTTGACGTGTAATATGGACATTTGTCGTTCGTTTCTGCAAAAAAACTTCATTTTTCTAAAATTACAAAAAAATATATTGTTTTTTTATACTTAAAATGTAATTTTGATGTCTAATTGTAAAAATTACAATCATTTTTCATAAAAGGAGTAAAATGTACTTGCGGCGTATGTGTCGTAAAAAATATTTAATGTTTACGATGAAATGTCAATGCTTGCGAATTAAACGTATCTTGCCATGCACCCCGTACCGGTAATGGCAGGACGCCAACGTGTCACGATGTCACACGGACTTGTCAATATGAAGCCTATCTTTATAATATTGTACGCGCATGTATTAAAAAAAATTAAATAGCAGGAAATAAGCCTTTTTATTGTTTCATATATTGCCATTTGGCAGTAACTTTGCAGTCGAAAATCAAGAGAACATAAATTACGACTCTTTTAAACTTAAGGTAATTATGAAGATTGAAAAAGTTCATGCAAGAGAAATCCTCGATTCAAGAGGCAATCCTACAGTTGAAGTTGAAGTAACCCTTGAAAACGGCGTTATGGGCCGTGCAGCCGTTCCGTCAGGAGCGTCTACGGGTGAGAACGAAGCACTCGAGCTTCGCGACGGCGACAAGAACCGTTACCTGGGCAAGGGCGTGCTCAAGGCTGTTGAGAACGTTAACACAATCATAGCACCTGCATTGAAAGGCGACTGCGTTTTCGATCAGCGTGCTGTCGACTATAAGATGCTGGCTCTCGACGGAACTCCTACAAAGAGCAAGCTCGGCGCAAACGCCATCCTCGGCGTGTCACTGGCTACGGCACAGGCTGCTGCCAAGGCTCTTAACATGCCTCTGTACCGCTACATCGGCGGATGCAACTCTTACACCCTGCCCGTTCCTATGATGAACATCATCAACGGTGGTGCACACTCTGACGCTCCTATCGCATTCCAGGAGTTCATGATCCGTCCGGTAGGCGCTCCTAACGAGAAGGAAGCCATCCGCATGGGTGCTGAAGTTTTCCACGCACTTGCAAAACTGTTGAAGAAGCGCGGTCTCTCTACCGCAGTAGGTGACGAGGGTGGTTTCGCTCCTGCACTCAACGGCATCGAGGATGCTCTTGACAGCATCTGCCAGGCAATCAAGGACGCTGGCTACGAGCCGGGCAAGGACGTCAAGATCGCCATGGACTGCGCAGCCAGCGAGTTCGCAGTATGCGAGAACGGCGAGTGGTATTATGACTACCGCCAGCTCAAGGACGGCAAGAAGAAGGATCCTAACGGTAAGAAACTCACTGCAGAGGAGCAGATCAAGTACCTTGAGGAGCTCATCACCAAGTATCCTATCGACTCTATCGAGGACGGTCTCGACGAGAACGACTGGGAGAACTGGGTTAAGCTGACAGCCGCAATCGGCGACCGTTGCCAGCTCGTTGGTGACGACCTGTTCGTAACTAACGTCAAGTTCCTCGAGAAGGGTATCAAGATGGGTGCTGCAAACTCTATCCTGATCAAGGTTAACCAGATTGGTTCACTGACCGAAACTCTCGACGCTATCGAGATGGCTCACCGCCACGGCTATACAACTGTTACTTCTCACCGTTCAGGCGAGACTGAGGACACTACTATCGCCGACATCGCTGTAGCTACCAACTCTGGCCAGATCAAGACTGGTTCTATGAGCCGCACAGACCGTATGGCCAAGTACAACCAGCTCATCCGCATCGAGGAAGAGCTCGGCGAGACTGCACGCTACGGATATGCAAAGCTGAAATAATAATCATCTGACAGGATTATATTATATGTAAAGGCGCACCTCGAAGGTGCGCCTTTACTTTTTTCATCGCCGTGAGGCCGGCTTAGCTTGCCTTTGGGCCAATCCGGCTGCTGACAGAAGCTCGATAATGCCGTTAGTCGTTATATTTTCCATGTTTGTCGAGACAATTTTATTGCCGGGCTTATTTATACTGTCTCCAAAGTAGTCACAATCAATTATTATTTTTGTGTAATAAGTGTTGAAATGTGAAAATAATTATATATATTTGCCAAATATGATTATCGGCTGTGCCCTTTGGTAAAAGCGGCGTCAACCGGCACGGCCGTGCGACCTTGCATGAGCGGGTAAGTGTAGGGCTGCTTGTTATTTAACCGCCGCTAATCTTAAAACTATACGACCTTATGAAAAAGACATTTCTTCGCGCTATCACATTGTTGATGGTTGCTTCCGGAATCGTCGGAGGCAAGCTTTGTGCGCAAAATGGCCAGCCACATTCGTTGAAGGCTGATGTGACATTCCAGAATGTGTCGCTTAGTTGGAAAGCCCCTGCCGACGACATCGTGCTGCAATGGCATGACGACGAAGACTATAACGGGCTTGACGGAGTTCTGAAAGACCCGCAGGGGGCTGTTGAGTTTTATGTCGGCGCCAAGTTCACCGCCGACGAACTTGCGGCTTATGCAGGCCAGAAAATTGATTCCGTAAGGTATTGGGAGTATCGTGAGGTGTTCAAGGCTTCGGTAGTCGTGTTTGAAGACGGTCAACCCGTTTACGAACAGGCGGCCGACCTCGGAGGCTTCGAGAAGAATTCGTGGCGCAACGTCAGGTTTGACGAGCCTTATACCATCCCCGAAGGCAAGGAGGTAGTGATTGCCGTTAAGTTCAACTGCGGTCGTAACATGAGTTTTGTGGGAATCTGCGACCGCCAGCCTACTTACGGCAAGGGCAACCTGTATTCCTATGACGGTAAGAAGTGGTACTCCGACGCACCCGGCGATTTCCTCGTTACGGCCATGTTGCACAACGATGCGACAGGACAGCCGCAGGGCTATGACGTTTACCGCGACGGCGTTAAGGTCAATCCCGAACTGCTTACCGATGCTACTGCGTACACCTTGACAGGCGAGCCCGAGGGCCTGCATAAATATAAGGTGGCGGCCGTTTATGCTGACGGCGGCGACAAGATGTCTGACGAGGTTGAAGCCAAAACGTTGTCGGCATACAGCTACATGCCGCCCGTCAGCGGCATTTCCGCAACTGTCGACAATCTTTCAGCCACGCTTACATGGGGCGCCCCGCTGAAGCGCGGACCCGAAATGACATGGAGCGGCAAGGAGCTTGGTATATCCATCGGCGGCACGTCGAGCACGTCGCCCAGGGTATGGATAGTGCAGCAGTTTGACGCTGACGACCTTGCAGCCTTCCCCGACCACCAGATAACGGCCATCAACTCTTATGTAAGGAACGACGGCACGCTCAATTCAATCGTTCCGTTCATCATGAAGAACGGCAAGATAGACTATTACGAGATTGTGCCTGAAGATGTGACTGCCGCCGTCACCACCGATGCGTGGAACAAGTTTACGCTTACCACGCCGTATAAGATGGAGCTTGGCAACGAGTATGCATTCGGCCTTTACTATACACACACGGCGGGCGGCCACCCGGTAGGAGTCGACAACACTACCGCCGTGGAGGGCAAGGGCAACTCGTTCTCTACTTCAGCTCCGTCTACGAACGGCTTCGATAAGTCCAGTCCTTACTGGAAGACATTGTCTGAAGGCGACATCGCAGGCAACTTCATGCTTACCGCCGATGTCGAGGCGCTGAGCGAGCAGGCTTCAGAGCCGCAGGAGGTGACGGGCTATGACGTATACCGCGACGGCCAGCTGGTAGGCGATAACGTGTCCGGAAACACATTCACCGACAACGTGCCCGACCTCGGAACATACCGTTACGCCGTGGTGGCCAAGGGCGAGGGCGGCAAGACCTCAAACGAGGTGGCGGCCAATCTAACATACTCGCTGCCGGCCGAATACAAGGCTCCAATCATTGTTGACTACGAACAGCAGGGCGCCGACATTGCCATGACCTGGAGTCCGAGCGCGTACGAGATGAAGCATTACGGCACGCCGGCCTACATAGCAGGCTTCCCCGAGGAGATGTCGCTGTTGTACGGTGCCAAGTTCAGCAAGGAAGAGCTTGCCGAGTGTGCTGGCTACAAGCTGCATTCGATTACGTTCGGCATCGGCGACGTGCTTGACGGGTTCAAGCTGAAAGTGCTTGCCGACGGTGGCGACGTACTCTACGAGCGCCAGTTCGCCAAGGGCGATATCGAGCCGCAGATGCTTTATACGCTGACGCTCGACGGTGGAGAGGACATCAGGATACCTGAGGGAAAGGACATATACATTGCTTATGATGCCACCCTGCCGGCAGGCAGCAGCCCGATTCTCCTCGACGAGGGTCCCGAGGCTGACGGCGGAGCCGTTGTCAACCTGGCCGGTGGTGCGGGTACATGGCTCAAGCTTAGCACCATAGCGTCAGACTTTGCCGGCTTGAACATCATCGTCGGCGCTCTTGCCGTCGACGACAATGGCGGACAGGAGCCTGCCGCCGCCGGCGCCGTACGCCTTGGCAGCACGCCTCTGGGTGGCAGCAGCCTTGAGAGGATGACAATAAACATGCGTACTGACATCGATGCCGACGAGCTTGGATTCGGCGTTGCACCGTCGCAAAGGATGAACCAGGCGCCCGCCAAGGCTGACGGCAAGCCCGTGGCAAAGAGCTTCCGCATATACCGCAACGGCGAGTTCGTTACCGAGACCGAGGCTACAGAGTATGCCGGAACCCTCTCCGGCTACGGTGTGTTCGACTACACCATCACCACAGTTTACGAGAACGGCTGGGAGTCGCCGGCGAGCGACGTGCTGAGGTTTACCAATACGATAGCCCAGCGCACGCAGGCTCCTTACAACCTGCAGGGTACCGTCGAAGGCAATAACCTCAAGCTGTCATGGCAGCCCGTGACTGCCGCACCCGTGCTGACATACGACAACGGCAGCGGCAAGTACCTCGCGTTCGGCATGACGGGCAGCGGCGTGGTCGAAGGCTATATGGTTGTCAAGTTCCCGGCTGCCGAAATGGCCGACAAGGTAGGACAGGAAGTGTCGCACATCAGCTTCCGCCTCAATGACACCAACGTACTCTCGGCGGCTGCCGTAGTGATGTACGGCGACAACGTCGCCTACATGCAGGACATCGACCTGTCGACGCTTGCGGTTGGTCTCAACACCGTACGCCTTGACAATCCTGTCAAAGTGCCTGCTGGCCAGGACATCAGCGTAGGCTACTTCCTCTCTTACAACAACGGCGTGAAGCCTCTCGTATGCGACGACGGACCTAACGTGGCAAGCTATTACAGCGACCTCATCTCGTCGTCGGCTACTCCGGGCTATTGGAAGTCGATGAAGGAAGACTTCAGCTTCGACTACAACTGGGCCATCTCGGCAACCCTCATGACAGCCGACCAGGAGCTTAAGAAACTTGCGCCCATGCAGGCCGGTGACGACGGCGTAACCTATACGGTATACCGTGACGGCACGCCCGTGCAGACAGGTCTGACCACTACTGAGTTCGTCGTAGAGAACGCTACTGACGGCACTTACGCCGTGACGGCGACAGTAGAGGGCGACGAGTCGGCCGAGTCCAACTACGTCAAGTTCGGCGATACTACCGGAATATCCGACGTGGTTACAGGCGAGGCTGAAAGCCACGCTCCTGTCTACAGCGTGGACGGACGCATGGTGAACCGCGACGGCGACTTGACCAAGCTGCCGCAGGGCGTTTACATCAGGGACGGCAAGAAGTTCGTTGTTAAATAAACATATCCTCACATCGTGCCGGCATGCGTGCCGCACGTGTGGATTAGCTATTCAGAAGGTTGCCTCTGGCCATGCCGGGGCAGCCTTCTTTTTTGCCGCTTTCCAAAAGGTTATCTTTTGGCGTTCAAAAGATAACCTTTTGCCCTCCCGTTTGCCGTCTTTTGCAGCCTGAAATGCCGCCTTTTGCAACGCGCCTTGCCATGGACTGCCAACAGCCAGCTTTTTCCCTTCATTCTTATATTTTGTTTAATGGTCTGTAAATTAAATGTTTACACTTTATGTACGCACAAGTATCATTTTGCTTTGTATTGTTACCTGTTTGTACTTTTTTAACTACCTGTTTGTACTTTTTTAACAAATAGAGGTGCCGTCTGTAAGTGATTTTTTCGTAATTTTGTGATATGAATATTTATGCGAACTGAATTATTAACCAATAACAATTTAATTATGGAAAAGAAAAACATGTTAAGCCTGCTCCGCAAAGGTATGTTCATGATGCTTGCCTTGTTGGCGGCAGGTGTTATGGTGTCGTGCAGCAGCGACGACGACGATGACGACAAAGCTCCTTCAAATTTCGAGAAACCGAAGTATGAGGCTGATGCAGCCAAGTTCATGGTGACCTCCGCCTCAAGCGAATACAAGTCTGTTGAGCTTACTGAGGCGGGCAACTTCATCATCCGCCTGAACGCCAGTGGCAACTATGCGCCTGAGGCCGCAAGCCCGGTGGCAAGACTGTTGAAGAAGAATCTGTTGGTATCACCCGGCAGCAAGCTCAAGCCTGAAGTGGCTGAGACAAGGGCCGGAATAGTAGTCTGGTCAGACATTATCTACGGCACATACACCAAGACCGGCGACAACGAGTACACCCTTGACGGTTACGGAACGCTCACCGTTACCCAGGAAGGCGGAAGCGCCTACAGCCTGCGTATCGAAAAGACCAACGGCGAGACGTTCGACCTGGAGGCAAACAAGGCAGGTACGCCCGAGGCAGGAAGCATGACAGACAATATTTGCCGTACATGGGACATCAAGGGCTTCCGCTATTACATTCGTCTGAACGGAAAGACATTCTTCGACGAGACTTCACCGACGCTGGAAGGACTTTACAATAAGATAAAGGAATGGATGCAGGCTAACGACCCTGAGTTCTCGGATGAAGACTTCGAGGGCTTGTTCGAATACACTCCGCAGCAGATTGTATTCAGCAAGTCAGGCACTTACATGGTGCTTTACACTAACAACATGCTGGCCGTGTCGACATGGCGCTGGGGCAACCAGGGCAATGGCATTCTGGAATATTCATGGAATCCCGATGTGTTCGACGACGATTTTATGAGCGGCGAGGTCAAGATTGAGTTCAACAACAACCAGTTGCTGATAACCGGGGGTGAGAGCGAGTCTGAAGATGGATTTACATTAGAGGCGGCTTCTGTCATCATTCTTGAGGAGGCAGCCGTTTAAGGCGACATGTTTGGGCGTTAGGGTGGCATCAGGCAGGTGTAGCCTTGCGCTCCGCTATATAGGCAAAAGAGGTGGTGGCAACAACGGCCGCCCCCTCTTTTTTTCATGTTCCCGTAACAGGTTGCGTATGGCGTTTGCGGCGGTTTACGTGCCTTTAACCGTGCAAAAAACGTATGTTTCCTTGCCGGTTTTGGGTATAATGATGTTTTTTCCGTAAGTTTGCACCATGTTACCGATGTTTCATCCGCTTGACAGCAGCCTGGCCGACCCGTCTAGGTTTACCGACCCGTTCTGCTACGAGCCCCATCCCCTGTGTCTTGCCGCCGCCGCCGAGGTGCAGCGGTATATAATGTCTGACGGCGCGTTGCGCGCCGATGCCGGCCGTGGCAAGATGTTCGGCGTGCTTGTCGTAAGGACTGCCGACGGCCGGCGGGGTTTTCTCGCCGCCTATTCCGGATTGCTTGCCGGCCGCAACGACCATGCCTATTTCGTTCCGCCGGTGTTCGACGCCATGCAGCCCGACGGCTATTTCAAGACCCACGAGGCTGAGATAACAGCCATAAACAGGCAGATTGACGCCATTCTCCATTCTGAACGCTATGCTGAAGCACGGCGTTTGCGCAGCCGGATAGAACAATGCAACAAGGCGGAGGAGGACGATTTCAGGCTCAAGATGGCCGAGGCGAAGGCCGCGCGAGATGCCCGTCGCAGTTCTGGAGAACCCGTTACTGCCGATGATGAGGCGCGGATGATACGCGAAAGCCAGTTCATGAAGGCCGAACTGCGCCGCATACGCCAGCGCGGCAAGGAGCGTCTGTACGAGGCAGAAGCCGCCGTCAGTGAGGTTGAGGCTCATGTTTCAAGGTTGAAAGCGCAGCGCAAAGCCATGTCTGACAGCCTGCAACGCTGGCTGTTCAGCCGGTACAGCATGCTCGACGCACGCGGCGAGCGGCGCGACTTGTGCTCCATCTTTGCCTCGACGCCCGGCGGCGTGCCCCCTTCGGGTGCCGGCGACTGCTGCGCACCCAAGCTGTTGCAGTGTTCTTACCTCAACGGCCTGCGCCCCGTCTGCATGGCAGAGTTCTGGTGGGGAGCGTCTCCGGCTCACGAAGTGCGCCACCATCTGCACTACTATCCTGCCTGCCGTGGCAAGTGCCTGCCCATACTTACCCACATGTTGCAGGGGCTCGACGTTGAGAAGGGCAGCGTGGAGCGCGGCGTAAGCCAGCCGCTCGAGATTGTTTACGAGGACGAATGGCTTGCCGTTGTCAACAAACCGTCGGGCATGAAGTCGGTGCCCGGCAAGGGTGTGGCGGCGTCCGTGTTCGACGAGATGTGCCTGCGCCGCGCCGGCAAGCCCCGTGTAATGCTGCCTCACCGCCTCGACATGGACACGTCGGGACTGCTCCTTGTGGCTTACGACGAAGATACTTACCGCAAACTACAGGCGCAGTTCGCCGCACGCGAGGTCAAGAAGCGCTATGTGGCGCTGCTCGACGGCGTGCCCGACCGTCCCGCAAGCGGCACAATCAGTCTGCCGCTGCGCCCCGACCCGCTTGACCGCCCGTACCAGAAGGTAGACTACGATAACGGCAAGGACGCCGTAACGGAATACAAGATAACTGATAACGACGGCCGTTTCGCCCGTGTCGAGCTGTTTCCCCTTACCGGGCGCACCCACCAGTTGCGCGTCCACTGCGCCCACGCCGCCGGCCTCGGCACGCCGATAGTCGGCGACCGCCTCTACGGCCACGGCACGGGCAGCCGCCTGTGCCTGCATGCCGAGGAGCTGTCGTTCACCCATCCGGCAACAGGACGGCGCATGGCGTTCCGCACGCCGGCTGCCTTTTTGTTGGTGACAGATAATGGAATTATGGACAAGTAAATGCAGTAACAGGCCGTTCGCATGTAGTGTGCGAATGGCGTAAGCGTCAAAAATAAAGATAAATGATTATGGAACGAGACATGAAATGGAAGATACTAAAGAGCGAGTATCTTATAAAAAGGCCGTGGCTGACGGCACGTAAGGACACCGTGGTACTGCCAACGGGCGTCGTCAACGACGAGTATTACGTGCTTGAATACCCTACTTGGATTAACGTTATTGCCGTTACTGACGGCGGCGAGTATGTACTGATACGCCAGTACCGTCACGGCATAGGCGAGACAAACTTCGAGATAGTGGCCGGAGTGTGCGAGGATGGCGAGCAGCCTGTCGACGCCGCGCGCCGCGAACTTATGGAAGAGACGGGCTACAGCGGCGGCGAGTGGAGCGAGATAATGACCGTTTCGGCCAATACAAGCACGATGAACAACCTCTGCCACTGCTTCCTTGCCACGGGAGTGGTTAAGACCGGCAGCCAGCATCTCGACCGCACGGAGGACATCGAGGTGCATCTTATGGGCGAGGATGAGGTGTTCGCCCTGCTATCGGGCAACAAGATACGCCAGAGCCTCATGGCCGCGCCCATGTGGAAACACTTTTACGGTAAGATGAAGGGCGGCCTTTAAGCCGCCCTGCGTTTGCCGGACAGGCTGTCAAGCCTGCTTTTTCATTTCGGCGAGCATGGCCAGAGCCTTGTTCTCGGCGGCCTCCATTATCTCGCGTTCGCCCGGTCCCTTGTCGTTTATTCCGCACAGATGCAGCACGCCGTGTATTATTACACGGTGCAGCTCGTCGTCATACTCCTTGCCGAGCATCTCCGCATTTGAGCGCACTGTGTCGAGCGAGATTACCAGGTCGCCGTTTATTGTGTCGCCTTCGTCGTAGTCGAAGGTTATGATGTCCGTGTAATAATCGTGTCCGAGGTATTCGCGGTTAACCTCGAGTATCTTCTCGTCGTCAACGAACATGTATCCTACCTCGCCCGTCTTGCGTCCGTAGCTTGCGGCAACGGCCTTAATCCACGCCGTAGTCTCGCGTTTCCTGATTTTCGGCATCTTAACGCCGTCGGTGTTGTATGTAATCATTTCTTTCGTGTTTTATGGTTGAAGCGGCTGCCGTCCGTCATTGCCGGGCAGCCTATCCGTCATTCCTCCGCGCCTTTTCGTTTTGGGATGAAGCGGCTGACGTCCACGCCGAAGTGTATGAGTTCGCGCACCATGCTTGACGATACGCTTTCGTATTGCGGCTCGGCGTATAGTAGTACGGTTTCTATTCCGCCTATCTGCCGGTTTATGTCGGCCTGCTCGCGTTCATACTCAAAGTCCTTCACGCTGCGCACGCCTTTTATTATGAACTGCGCACCCTCGCGTTTTGCGAAGTCTACGGCAAGGTCGCTGTATGCCTTAACCTCAATCCGCGGCTCGTCCTCGTACAGGTTTGCTATGTCGGCTACACGCACATCGGCGGTGTACATGTATTTCTTGTTCACGTTTACGCCGACTCCTATTACAATCCTGTCGAACAGTGGCAGTGCGCGGCGCACTATTGCGTCGTGTCCTACGGTGAAGGGGTCGAAGCTGCCCACGAATATTCCTGTCTTCATTTTCAGCTTGTTTCAGGTTGTGTGGTTGTTTGTCATATATTGAAAAGGTCGCGTTCGAGGCTATCCGAGCCGTACATGTTGCGTCCGAAGTGCTTGTATGCCAGTTCGGTCACCATGCGTCCGCGCGGCGTGCGCTTGATGAAGCCTTCCATGATGAGGTACGGCTCGTACACTTCCTCAACCGTTCCGGCGTCCTCGCCGATTGCCGTGGCTATGGTGGTGATGCCTACCGGGCCTCCGCGGAACTTGTCGATGATGGTCAGCAGAATCTTGTTGTCGATTTCATCGAGGCCGTAGCGGTCGATGTTGAGGGCTTCGAGGGCGAAGCGGGCGATGGCCGTGTCGATGCGGCCGTTGCCCTTGACTTGGGCAAAGTCGCGCACGCGGCGCAGCAGTGCGTTGGCAATACGCGGCGTGCCCCGGGAGCGGCCGGCGATTTCGGCGGCGGCGCGGCTGTCGATGGGGACGCGCAGGATGTCGGCCGAACGGCAGATGATGGTTTGCAGCGTGTCCGCGTCGTAGTATTCCAGGTGCAGGTTGATGCCGAAGCGGGCGCGCAGCGGGGCGGTGAGCAGACCGCTGCGGGTGGTGGCCCCCACGAGGGTGAAGGGGTTGAGGTCAATCTGTATGGAACGGGCGGCGGGGCCGCGGTCTATCATGATGTCGATGCGGTAGTCCTCCATGGCGGAATACAGGTATTCCTCCACGACGGGCGACAACCGGTGGATTTCGTCGATGAAGAGCACGTCGTTGGGCTCAAGGCTGGTGAGGAGTCCGGCCAGGTCGCCCGGCTTGTCGAGCACCGGCCCCGACGTGATTTTGAAGCCCACGCCCAGTTCGTTGGCAATGATGTTCGAGAGTGTTGTCTTGCCCAGGCCCGGAGGTCCGTGCAGCAGGGTGTGGTCGAGCGGTTCGCCGCGGTATTTGGCGGCTTCCACGAAGACGCGCAGATTCTCCACCACCTTCTGCTGGCCGCTGAAGTCGCCGAACGAAAGGGGGCGCAGAGCGTTTTCAAACTCTTTTTCCGAGGAAGAAGGGGCGCGTTGCTCCGAGCGTATGTCGAAAGTATCCTCAATCATAATTTGTTGTGTGCATGATGGGTGGGCTGCTTCGGCGGGCCGGAAGCGTTGGCTGTCCGGGGCGGGTTGCCGCCGTGCCGTCAGCCCGTAGTGTGCAAAAATACGAATTTTTATGCAGACAGAAGCCGCTCCGGGCGATGCTTTTTCTTTGTGCCGAAATGAAAAAGCGCTTTCCCGTAAGGAATTGCCGGTTTCGGGGCCCCGATTCCCGAGTGCGGCCGGGTGTCGGAGCGGGGCGGAAGTGGCGGAAAACGGCAGTAGGCAGAGGCTTAGCTGAAGCGTTTTGGAAAAGTGTATTTTTATGAAAGATTAACGGATACGCGGCTTCGCAAC